>Ga0182015_10000285_pt1 | contig 72883 bp, 58 predicted proteins | sample 712P3MmetaG_FD_120478 | JGI IMG/M metagenome (GOLD analysis project Ga0182015, IMG submission 120478) | Permafrost microbial communities from Stordalen Mire, Sweden - 712P3M metaG | ecosystem: Environmental > Terrestrial > Soil > Wetlands > Permafrost | place: Sweden: Stordalen | collected...
CTCAACCTATTGCTTGATGATGCCCAGCGGTGCCCCGCCACAACTGGCGGCCAAGTAAGACGACGACCAAAGGACATTCTTCCAATAGCGTTTCTCAAGATCAAGCCGCTCGATACGGAGCAGTCGACTGGAAACGCCTTTGAGACCCAAGTGGACATGCAATGCGGAAACGCAATGCCTGCCGCGACGAATATCGCTTGACAATAGCCAATAGCATAGACCAATAGCATAGTGGGTTAGGTTGAGATTGCAAGCCTTCCAATTCGAAGGGATGCCGAACGGCGAACGACTCCGCAATCTGCGGCAGTTCGCTGGATCGTGCCGCTTCGTCTACAACAAAGCCCTAGCCCTCAACCTCGAACGCTATGAGAAGAAAGAGCAGCGTCTCGGCTACGCCAAGCTGTGTGCCTTGCTGCCCAACTGGAAACTGGAACATCCGTTTCTCTCCGACGTGCCCGCGCAAGCCTTGCAGCAAGCGTTGAAGAACTTGGACCGTGCGTACGCAAACTACTTTCAAATGCGAGCCGACTTTCCGAAGTTCAAGAAGAAAGGCCAGCCTCAGAGCTTTCGTATCCCGCAAGGATTCGAGGTAGACAACCAGAACGGGCGCATCAAACTGCCGAAACTGGGATGGATGCGCTACCGCAAATCGCGAGACGTCCTGGGTGAACCTAGCAACGTCACCGTCAGCGAGTCTTGCGGCAAGTGGTATGCCTCAGTCCAAACGGAACGAGAAGTCGAAACGCCGCAGCATCCGTCCATGTCAGTCGTCGGGTTGGATTGGGGCATCGTCAACTTGGCAACCCTGTCCAACGGTGAAGTTGTAAACCAGTGCCAGCCACTCAAGAGTTTCCTGCCGAAACTGGCGAAATTGCAACGCCGTTTGGCGAAGAGAAAGAAGTTTTCGAAGAACTGGCGTAAGGCGAAAGCCGGTATCACCAAGTTGCACACCAAAGTCGCCAACGTCAGAAAACATTTAATGCACAAGGCCTCGCACAACATCAGCAAAAACCACGTCGTTGTCGTGATCGAGGACCTGCAAGTTAAGAGCATGAGCAAGTCGGCCACGAAGAAGGTGGCGCAAAAGTCTGGGCTGAACCGTTCTATCTTGGACGCCAGCCCGTTCGAGTTGCGCCGCCAACTGGAGTACAAGACGCAGTGGCGGGGCGGTCTGCTGGTCGCTGTAGCCCCACAGAACACGAGCCGCAAGTGCCCCGATTGTGGGCATGTAACGGCAGAGAACCGCAAGTCGCAAGCGAAGTTTGTTTGCGTCGAATGCGGATTCTCAGCCCCTGCGGATTTGGTTGGTGCCATCAATATCAGAGAGGCGGGACTCGCCTTGCTAGCCTGTTCGTCGTCTTCGGGTGATGTAAGCCCGTCGTGTCAGGAACCCACCGAAGGCATCCCCGCATTAGCGGGTGAGCCAGTAGGAATCCCCTCCCTTTAGGGAGGGGAGGAGCTCAACCATCGACAATATCAGTTTGCATTGAGAACCACACAAACCGGTAAACCACGCAGGAAACAAAGTATCAGGAAGGTTCCTGATTTATCGTTCGTAATTTATCGTTCGAGCTACTACCATTGTCGGCGTGCTCGTTGACACCATAATCCTCAAGCTGATAAAAGTTAACGTTCTCTCCGTTGCCCTTCCGGCCGGAGATTTGTGCGTTTGCCGCTATGCCGGACGAACCTAAATCGGCCGTACCACCGCCGCCGGAAAGCGAGCCGAAGCCGCCGGCGGAAGCGTCGGTGGATCGACCCGCCGTTCCCGGCGGCGTGAAAGCTACGCCATCCGGCTCGGTGCAGGCGGACGTCAAAACGCCGAGCGAAGGCGCTGCTGGTACTCCGGTGGTGCCCCCCGCGAAACCCGCGGCTGCAGCGCCTGCGACGCCTGCCGCTGCCAAACCGGCTGCGCCCGCCAAAGCTCCCGTGCCAACCCCTACTCCGTGGGACTCGCCGATGATCGCGAAGCTGAAGGGCAGCTACGGTTCCGGCATCGAGCCGCTGACTTATGCGGGGCAGAATTACATGGTGGTGGATCGCTCGCTGATTCCTGAGATTCTTCAGGTGCTTCGTAATGAAGAGCAGTTCGATTATTGCGTGGACATTACGGCAATGCATTACCCGCAGCGTGAGAAGCAATTTGACGTAGTGTGGGTGCTTTATTCTTTCGCGCGCAACGAGCGCATTCGCGTGAAGACGCAAATTGCCGACGGCGCGAACCTGCCGAGTTCGGTTCCAATCTGGGCGGGGGCGAACTGGCTGGAGCGCGAAGTGTATGACATGTTCGGCATCAAGTTTGAAGGGCATCCTGACATGAAGCGAATTCTGCTGCCCGATGGGTGGAAGGGGCATCCGTTGCGCAAGGATTACGGGATTTTGCAGCAGGATAACGAGTGGGTGCAGATCAACCTGGGAATTGAAAGCGGGCAGTAGAGAGCGCGGCAGTGACGAGACGCGGTGACCAGACGCAGTGACGAGACAATGACCGACCCTAACACCACGCTGTCGCATGTCGATATCGCCGATCTCGCGGCTCACGACAAGCCGTATCTGGATGCCAATGAGTTGGTCATTAATATGGGCCCGCAGCATCCGGCCACGCACGGCGTGCTGCGCGTGATTCTGCGGCTTGATGGCGAAAAAGTTCTTGGCCTGGAATGCGTGATTGGCTATCTGCACCGGGGCGTCGAGAAGATCGGCGAGCATCGCACTTATACGATGTTCAATCCTTATGTAGACCGCATGGATTACGTGGCCGCGGTCTCGAACGGGCTGGGGTACTGCGAGACGGTCGAGAAACTTCTCAACGTGGAAGCGCCGCCGCGGGCGCAGCATGTGCGCGTGATTCTCACGGAGCTGAATCGCATTGCGAGCCACCAGCTCTGGCTGGGCACGCATGCGCTGGATATCGGCGCCATCACTCCGCTGTTTTATACCTTTCGCGATCGGGAGGAGATTCTCAAGATTTACGAGAAATATTGCGGAGCGCGGCTGACTACGCACGCCTTCCGCATCGGCGGTTTGCAGTACGAAACTTATACGGGTTTCGAAAAGGAAGTGAAGAACTTCCTGAGTTTCTTTCGGCCTAAGATCGATGAGTACGAGGAACTGCTTACCACGAATCGCATCTGGGTCGAACGCACGAAAAATGTTGGAGCCATCTCGGCTGAAGATTGCATTGCGCTGGGCGTTACTGGTCCCGTGCTGCGAGCGAGCGGCATAAAGTGGGACTTGCGCAAGGCTCAGCCTTACGCTAACTATAAAAATTTTGATTTTGAGATTCCTGTCGGGACAAACGGCGACACTTACGATCGATACCTGGTGCGCATGGCGGAGATGCGGCAATCGGTGCGAATCATCGAGCAGGCGGTGGACGCGCTGCCGGAAGGCCCCATCATGGCAAAAGTGCCGAAGGTGATGAAGCCGCCGGCGGGCGAGGTTTATCACTCGATTGAAGCGCCGAAGGGTGAACTGGGGTATTTTATTGTCAGCGACGGTTCGACGCAGCCCTATCGCGTGCGCGTGCGGCCGCCGTCATTCGTGAATCTGCAGGCTCTCGACTTGATGTGCCGCGGTGAACTCGTGGCCGACGTGATCGCGGTGATCGGCACACTCGACATCGTTCTCGGCGAGGTGGACCGCTGATGCACGAGATCATCGAATATATATCGTCCTACCTCACGAGCGGGAAAACTCCCGGCGCCGCGGGAAACATGTTCTGGGTGCTGGTTTACATCATGCTGGTTTTCGCCGGGCTTTCGGTCGCCGTGATCGCGATGAACTGGCTCGAGCGCAAGATTCTCGCGCACATGCAGGTGCGGCTTGGGCCCATGCGCGTAGGTCCGCACGGGTTGCTGCAGCCGATTGCCGATGCGATCAAGTTGCTGCTGAAAGAAGACATTATGCCGACCGAGGCCGACGGCTTTGTTTTCTGGATGGCTCCGCTGATCGTTGTGCTCGCGGCTTTCACCGTTTTTGTCGTCGTTCCTTTTGGCCCTACGCATGCGATCACCGACATGAATATCGGAATCCTTTTCATGCTCGGCGTGTCGTCGCTCAGCGTGCTGGGGATTGTGATGGCGGGCTGGGCCTCGAACTCGCACTATCCGCTGATGGGCGCTCTGCGGTCGAGCGCGCAGATGGTGTCATATGAAGTCGCGATGGGACTGGCGGTGGTCTCGGCGATTCTGATGACCAGCCTGAACGCAAGCGGAACCGGAACGCTCAGCATGATTGGTATTGTTCAGGCGCAGCAAGCGCAGGGCATGTGGTTCATCTTTAAATTCTTTCCGCTCGGGTTGATCGCATTTTTCATCTTTGCTGTGGCGATGGTGGCCGAGACCAACCGCGCGCCGTTCGATCTGGCCGAGGCCGAATCCGAGCTGACTGCCGGCTTCCACACGGAGTACAGCGGCTTCCGCTGGTCTTTGTTCTTTCTGGCCGAATACTCGGCCATGATCGCGGTGTCTTCCATCGCGGTCACGCTCTGGCTTGGCGGATGGCTGCGGCCGTTTCCGAATCTGCTGAATAGCCCTACCTGGGATCAGGCATTCTCTTACATTCCCGGCATCACGTTCCTTTTTTTTGCCGCGATGTGTTTCTACAACACGGCTCGCATGCCGAAGCATCCTCTTTTCCGCGTGCAGACGATCGGCCTGGCTGGATTCGGTGCCGTCCTTGCTCTGATTGGCCTGGTTATGTTCTATCCTCCGATCAGCTTGCGGGTGCAGGATATTTTCTGGTTCTCGGCGAAAGTTGCCGGATTCATGTACGTCTATATATGGTTTCGCGGTACGTTCCCGCGTTATCGCTTTGACCAGCTTATGCAGCTGGGATGGAAAGTCCTGCTGCCGATGGGTTTGGGCGTTTTGATTCTGACCGCCACGGTGGGATTGTGGCCCTTGATACAGCACACACTATGGCACCCGTAGCCACACCGTTTTTCTTTTACCTGTTTGCCGGCCTCATGCTGATCGGCGGCATCCTGGTGATCACGCGCAGCAATCCGGTGCATTCGGCGCTGGCGCTGATTGTGACGCTGCTGGCGCAGGCATCGATTTATCTGATGCTCTATGCACCGTTCGTGGCTGGCGTTCAAATCATCCTTTATGCCGGCGGCATCATGGTGCTGTTCCTGTTTGTCATCATGTTGGTCAGCATTGAGCGCTCGATGAAGGAGCGGCAGTTCAACAGCCAATGGGTGGCCGGAATCATTACGGCGGTTGCGCTCGGCGGATTATTTATCGCTGTGTATGCGAAGGGGACGAGTATCTTTCCCCATCATGCTCTATCGATCGTGGAAGAGAACAACACGCAAAACGTGGCGACTTATTTGTATGGACAATATATGTTTGCCTTCGAGATAGCCTCGCTATTGCTGCTGGTGGCGATTATCGGAGCGGTAGTGATGGCAAAGAAGAGGATCTAGTTCCGAGTACCGAGTGCCTGGTACCGAGCGAAAGAAGATTAGGAGCTAGCGGTCCAGAAGCTAGAGGCTGTTATGGAATCCATGCTGCAAATCACGACGCTGCATTACCTGGTGCTCGGCGCGGCGCTTTTTCTGCTGGGCGTTGTCGGGGTGCTTACCCGGCGCAATGTGGTGATCGTGCTGATGTCGATCGAGTTGATTCTGAACGCCGTCAACTTGAACCTGGTTGCCTTCTCTCGCATGTGGGGAGGAGTGCATGGCCAGGTCTTTGCCATTTTTGTGATCACGGATGCGGCCGCCGAAGCTGCCGTCGGCCTCGGCATTCTAATCGCCTTCTTCCGCAATAAGGAGACGGTGAACATCGACGAAGTGAATTTGCTGAAGTGGTAGAAACGCAGTACCGAGTACCGAGCATTTCGCTACGCGCATTTGGCTAACGACCGACGACCAACGACATGTTCTTTCTTTCGCACATCTGGCTGATTCCGCTGCTGCCGGCCTTCGGCGCGACCATCATGTTCTTCTTTGGCCGCAAACTACAGAAGGCCTCGGTCAGCGCCGTCTGCGTTGGCACCATTGTGCTGGCGTTCCTGATGGCTTGCGGCGCGGTCTGGCAATACTCAGCCTGGTCGTCTGCGCCAGAAAACTTTCACAAGCCGTATGAGACCATCCTCTACACCTGGCTCGGCACCGACACCGGCCATATGAACTACGCGACCCGTGACGGGTCCCAGGCTCCGTTCCAGGCCGATGCCGGCTTCCTGCTCGATCCGCTTTCGAGCATCTGGCTGCTGTTCGTCACCGGCGTGGGCCTGCTGATTCATATTTATTCCACCGGTTACATGGCGCATGAAAGTGGTTATTACCGCTTCTTCGGGTACCTCAACCTCTTCATGTTCTCCATGCTGACGCTGATCCTGGCCAACAATTATGTGCTCATGTTTGTCGGCTGGGAAGGTGTGGGCTTGTGCTCCTATCTTCTGATCGGTTTCTATTTCCACCGTAAGTCCGCCACCGACGCGGGAAGCAAAGCGTTCATCGTCAACCGCATCGGCGACGCCGGATTTCTGCTGGGCATGTTCTTCATCGCCTGGTATCTCGGCTCGCTGCGCTTCAGCGACGTGACGACCCTTGCTCGCAGCGGCCATTTCGCTATCGGCGATCCCATCATCACCGCAGCAACGCTCTTGCTCTTCGTCGGTGCCTGCGGTAAATCGGCGCAGATTCCGCTCTACGTCTGGCTGCCCGACGCCATGGAAGGCCCCACGCCGGTCTCCGCCCTGATTCACGCTGCCACCATGGTCACGGCTGGGGTGTACATGGTCGCCCGTTCGAACGCGCTATTCGTGCTCGCGCCCACATCGATGAAGACAGTCGCCATCGTCGGCGCCCTGACCGCGGTCTTCGCCGCCTCCATCGGTCTCGTGCAAAACGACATCAAGCGCGTGCTCGCGTATTCCACCGTCTCCCAGCTCGGTTACATGTTCCTCGCGCTCGGCGTCGGAGCCTTCTCCGCCGGTGTCTTCCACGTCTTCACCCACGCCTTTTTCAAGGCCCTGCTGTTCCTCGGGGCCGGGGCGGTGATCCACTCGATGAGCGGCGAGCAGGACCTGCGCAATATGGGCGACTTGGCCCATCGCATTCCCATTACATATCGCACCATGCTGGTCGCCACGCTGGCGATTGCCGGCATTCCTCCGTTCGCGGGCTTCGTCTCCAAGGACGAAATTCTCTGGCAAACGTGGGCTTCGGAAGGCGGTGCTTATCGCATCTTGTGGGGCGTCGGTTGGGTCACCGCGCTGATGACCGCGTTCTACATGTTCCGCCTCATCTACCTGACTTTCTTCGGCAAACCGCGCATGAGCCACGAGATCGAACACCATATTCACGAGGTTCCGCACTCCATGGCCGTGCCGCTGCTGGTTTTGGCCTTGTTCTCGCTCTCCGCCGGATGGCTGAGCTGGCCGCCGAGTCTGGGCGGCTCCGCCCGGTTCGAGAAATTTCTCGATCCCGTCTTCGCCAAGGAAGCCCAGGTTTTCCAGGAAGAAGGCAAGGCCAAGCAACTGGCAGCCGGAGAGAGAGAAGCCGAACACACCAGTCCTACCGAATACTTGCTGATGTTTGCTTCGGTTGCGGCCGCAGCCGTCGGGTGGGGAATGGCTCGGCGGGCTTACAGCAATGCCGACAAGGGTTTTACCGAGCCTATCGCCGCTGCCGCACCGCCCGTCTACAACGTGCTGCTGCACAAATATTACGTGGACCAAGGTTACGACTATGTATTTAGCGGACGCCGCAAGCTAGGCAAAGTCCGCCTCGGCGTGCTCGGACTCGGCGAAGCATCCGCCTGGTTCGACACAAACGTAGTCGATGGCGCCGTCAACGCCGCCGGCCGGATCACGCGTTTTAGCGGAACAGTTTCTGGTTGGATTGATTGGATCATCGATACTTTCGGCGTCAACGGCCCGGCAATTCTCTCTCGCGTGCTTTCTTATCCCGCGCGTCTGTTCGAATGGGGTCTGGTCCAGTGGTACGCGCTGGTGATGACGGCGGGGCTGGTAGGTTTCGTCTTTTATTACGTGTACCACTGAAATGCAGCTTCCAGCTGCTAGCTCCTAGCCCAGGGCAAGAGCGAGTAGCTAGAGGCCAGGAGCTAGAAGCTAGAAGCTGAACTTTCATGCAAAACCACATACTCTCGATTATCCTCTTCACGCCGCTGGTGGGCGCGCTTGTGCTCCTGTTCGTTCCCAAGGAGAACAAGGACGCCGTCCGCTGGATCGCGAATCTTTTCGCGCTCGGCGGCTTCCTGGTTTCGCTACCGCTGGTGCCGTGGTTCTGGGCGCAGCGCTTCGAGCCTGGCTTCAAGTTCATCGAGGGCACGCCCAACAACTGGATCCCCTCCATCGGCGCCGGCTACGTGATCGGCATTGACGGCATTTCGTTCCTGCTGATCATGCTCACCACGCTGCTGGGTTGGATCTCGATTCTGTCTTCCTGGACCGCCATCGAGAATCGGGTCAAGGAATATTACGTCTGGTTCTTGATCTTGCAGACCGGCATGCTCGGCGTCTTCATGGCGCTCGATTTCTTCCTCTTCTTTGTCTTCTGGGAAGCCATGCTGGTCCCGATGTACCTGCTGATCGGCATCTGGGGCGGCCCGCGCAAGCTGTACGCGGCCATCAAGTTCTTCCTCTACACCCTCGCCGGTTCGGTACTGATGCTGCTCGGCATTCTGTTCTTATATTTCCACCACCACAGCGTGACGTCTCCACAGGTCTTCACCTTCAGCATTCCTGAACTTTACAAGACTGCGCCACAGATCTACTCCGATCCAGCCTACGGACCTACCATCGCCACGCTGCTGTTCTTTGCCTTCTTCTTTGCCTTCGCCATCAAAGTTCCGATGTTCCCCTTCCACACCTGGCTCCCCGATGCCCACGTGGAAGCGCCCACGGCAGGGTCGGTCATTCTGGCGGGCGTTCTGCTGAAGATGGGGACCTACGGCTTCATCCGCTTCTCATTACCGTTCTTTCCGGACGTGCTGACCCACGGCAGAGTGCGCTTTTGGATGATGGTGCTCTCTGTCGTCGCCATCATCTACGGTGCACTCGTCTCCCTCATGCAGAAGGACATGAAAAAACTGGTGGCCTATTCCTCTGTAAGCCATCTCGGTTTCTGTACGCTAGGTATTTTCGCTCTCACGCCGCTTGGCCTGAGCGGATCGGTGTTGCAGCAAGTGAATCACGGCATCTCGACCGGCGCGCTGTTCTTGATCGTCGGAATTCTTTACGAACGCCGCCACACGCGAGAGATCGCCGAATATGGCGGCATCTCCAACGTAATGCCCGTCTACGCCACCATTACCATGATCATGTTCCTTTCTTCGATGGGACTGCCGCTGCTCAACGGCTACATCGGCGAGTTCACCATCCTGCAGGGCACGTTCATGGAGAACGACATTGCGGGGCATCCTGGGTATTTCTGGGTCGCGTGGGCTGTGCCTGGCGTGGTTCTCGCCGCCGCGTATCTGCTGTGGCTCTACCAGCGCGTCTTTTTCGGTACGGTCACCAATCCGAAGAATGAAAAGCTGCACGACCTCACGCCGCGTGAGGTGCTGACGTTTGTGCCGCTTCTTATCATGGCCTTCTGGATCGGCCTCTATCCGAAGCCGTTTTTCCAGATTCTTGAACAGCCTGTGAATCAGCTGGTACAAAACGTTCACAACCCGCAGGCCGGAGGCGCGGTAAATGCTGCGCTTCCAATGGTTCAACCAGCGCTTCCCACGGGTCAACCTGAAATGACAGCCGCACCCGTTGCGACCACAGCTTCCGTCTCCAACCCGCCTGCCGCGGCGCAATCAACCAGGGGGAAGAACTAGTGGGCGGGTTCACATTCACCTTGAGCGACTACATTCTGGCCCTGCCCATCACTCTGCTCACTCTATTTGCTCTCGGCATCCTGCTCATCGATCTCATGATCCCGCCCGAGAGCAAGTGGATTAATACCCTCACCGCCTTCATCGGCGTCTTGTTCGCCACCGGGGGCGTGGTGAAAATCCAGCTATGGATGCAGGCCATGCCGCCTGCATCGACGGGTTCGTTCGGCATGATGCGCACCATGCTGGTGGACCACTTTGCCATTTACTTCTTTTACTTGTTCCTGGCAAGCACCGCCGTCTCCATTCTCATGTCGATGCGTTACATGCAGACCGAGCATGAAAACCACGGCGAGTACTACACCCTGATGCTGCTCTCGGTCGTGGGCATGATGTGCATGGCCGCCGGGTTCGATATCGTGCTCATCTTCATCGGCCTGGAGTTGATGGCGATTTCGACCTACGTTCTCGTGGGATTCCTGCGCCGCGACCGCCGCTCGAACGAAGCGGCGCTGAAGTATCTATTACTCGGCGCGTTTTCCTCCGGGATCTTTGCGTATGGTCTGTCGCTGCTCTACGGTCTCACCGGAAGTACGAACCTGGGCGTCATCGCCAATCAACTCGCCCGGCTTCTCGCCCATGACCCGCACAATCCCGTCGCGATCGTTGCTCTGCTGACCACCATCACCGGCCTGCTGTTCAAGGTTGCCGCTGTCCCCTTCCATCAATGGGCTCCCGACGCTTACGAAGGAGCGCCCACCTGCATCACCGGATTCATGTCCGTAGCCGTCAAAGCCGCGGGATGGGCAATGATGCTGCGCATCCTGCTCTGGGGACTTCTGCCCATGCGTTCCACCTGGGTCCCCTTGCTGGTCTTCGTTTCCATCGCCACCATGACGGGCGCGAATTTCGCCGCACTTACGCAAACCAACACCAAGCGCCTGCTCGCCTACTCTTCCATCGCGCACGTGGGCTACATGCTGCTCGGCTTGATCGCCGGAACTCTCACCGAACTGAGCCCCGACGGCCTCAAAGGCATCCTGATCTATCTGTTGGTCTACACTTTCATGAACCTCGGCGCGTTCGGCGTGATCACGTCGCTGCGCTACCGCAACGTAATCGGCGACGAACTCGACGACCTCAACGGACTCTACTCGCGCGCTCCCGTCGAAGCGGTCCTCATGCTGATCTTTCTGCTCTCGCTGGCCGGCATCCCGCCTCTGGCTGGCTTCTGGGGCAAATACTTCATCTTCCTCAGCCTTATCGAAACCGGACACTACGCGCTGGCGTCACTCGGTGTGTTGTATTCTGTGTTCGGCCTGTATTACTACTTGAAGATGGCCAACGCCATGTTCATGGGCCAGCCTGAAGAACGGGGAGTGCAGCCCGTGAGTTGGACCATGCGGGCCGCGCTCGCCGTGACCGCCTTCGCCACGCTTTTCATCGGAATCATGCCCGACCGCTTCATCCAGCTGGTGAACTGGTCGCTGGGCATAGCCCAGAATTCCGCGGTAGCGAAGCTGATCCGCTAGCCGAATCACGTACGAACGACGATGCCCATTCCTCCTGCCGACCCGCCCCCCGACCGTGACGACTCGGGCCAGAAACGCAGTTTCTGGATCCAGGCCGCCCGCTACAGTCAGTTGGCGGTCGTCTTTCCCGCCGCCCTGGTTGTGGGATGGCTGATCGGAGCGGCACTCGACCGGTGGCTGCACACCACGTGGCTCTACCTGGCCGGTATCCTGTTGGGCATCGCCGCCGGTTTCATCGAGCTGATCCGCAGCGCGATGCGCGACACGAAGTGAATCTCGACCGTGAACCGAAACTGCCGTCCCCGCCGGAACCGCTCATCGCTTACCATGTTTGCGCACTGATGTTTGTTGAGGAATGTTGCTAAACAGTAGCGTCGATGCCCACTCCACCACAAATCGAACCCAACCCGGCCCAGACCGCCGCGGCGGAGCAGTTTTACTCCCAGGCTCTCCAGCGCATCGGGCGCTTCATGGCCGTGTCGGCTCCGCTGCTGGTTGCGGCCGCGTGGTGGAAGTTCGGCCTGCGTCCCGCCGTCGGCTTCGCCGTCGGCTGCATCATCGCCTACGTCAATTTCCACTGGCTGAAGCGCGTGATCGCCGGCTTCGTCGATCGCGCCACCGGTGCCGCCACATCGCAATCCGGACAGGGAATTGTCTTTCGTTTCTTGCTGCGATATGTTTTGATGGCCCTCGGCGCCTATGTTATATTGACTGTTTCACCCGCGAGCCTGAATGGGCTTCTTGCGGGCTTATTTTTGCCCGTTGCCGCCATCACCTGCGAAGCGGTTTATGAGCTGTACGCAGCACTGGCTCGGGGCGTTTAGTGGCCAGGCCTGTTTGAGCAGGGAAACTAGGAGCTAGTAGCCAGAAGCAGCATTATGCCTGAACAACTTTGGTTCACCGAGGTCCTGAACCGTCTGTTCGCAAGTCCCGTCACGTCGTTGCTTCGGGCATTGCACATCGAGCCCAGGTATCCGACGGCCCCCATTCCAAACTCGTTCGCGATGGAGGTTCTGGTCTTCTCATTGCTGCTGATTCTGTTCCTTCTGGTCCGCTCGCGCCTATCGGTGGACCGTCCCGGCTCGCTTCAGCACGCCTTCGAAGGCGTCGAGGGATTCATTCAGGGCCAGAGCGACGAGATCATCGGCCATCACAGCGAAGGCTACACAGCGTTCCTGGCCTCGCTTTGCTTCTTCATTTTGTTTTGCAACCTGATCGGCGTGATTCCCGGCTTCGAGTCGCCGACCGCTGTGCCCATCGTTCCTTTGGGCTGCGCTATTTGCGCCTTCGTGTACTACCATACGCAGGGATTCAAGCACGCCGGAATCGGCTACCTGAAGCAGTTTGCCGGGCCCGTGCCGGCCTTGTCGCCGCTGATGATTCCGATTGAGCTCATCAGCCACCTGGCTCGCGTTCTCTCGCTGACCATCCGCCTTACCGCAAATATGCTGGCCGGCGATCTGGTCACGTTGGTTTTCTTTTCGCTCATCCCCATCGGCATCCCCATCCTGTTCCTGGGGCTGCACATTGGCGTGTCGCTGCTGCAGACCTACATTTTCATTCTGCTGACCACCGTCTATTTGCAGGGCGCGGTTTCGGAAGAGCACTGAGTTGAGTTTCCGGTTTCCAGTTTCGATGATAGCCGCGACACGAGGCCGAAACTAGAAACCGAAAATTAGAGACTGGAACAAGCCGTTCAGCGTGAGGGCGTCTGCACGGGATGGCGTCAACCACCCACTGGCGGTATTTCATACAAGGAGAAACACAATGAGTAAACTTAGCAAGTTGTTTATGATGCTGTCCGTATTCTCGTTCGCTGTCCCGGCCTTCGCGCAGGGCGGGGCTGAGACCGAAGGCAAATGGATCGCCATCGCCGCCGGATTCTCTATGGCCTTTGCTTCCGGCATCTGCGCTCTGGCGCAGGGCAAGGCGACCGCCGCCGCCGCTGAAAGTCTGGCCCGCAATCCGGCCGCTCGCCCCGGCATTCAACTGGCTCTGATTCTGGGCTTGGCCCTGATCGAGTCGCTTGCGCTTTACACCCTGGTCATTATTTTCGTCAAGGTAAAGTAAGTCTCCAATCGAAGATCTGGAAGAAAAAAGCCTCTGCTGGCAAGCAGAGGCTTTTTGGATTTGTTCCGGACCCCAGGGAATAAGCCGCTAGCCCTTCCGGTCCCCTTTCCACTGCTGTTCCTTGTTCTGCGGAGCGCGGTTCATCGCTTCCACCAACAGACGGCGTAGGCGATAGCGGCTTTCGAGGTCAGTATTCACAATCTCGAATCCCACTTCATTCACCCGCGCGCGGCGCAGCAGCACATGTGCCCGTATCTTCGACCGCACACCCAGCGAAATCTCCAGCTCGGCTTCGCTGCCAATGCGCAGATTGTCTTCCTTGGAGCCCATGCCCCCGCCCAGGCTCAACTCCCGGATTAAGATCTTTGACTTTCCCCACGAACTGCCGATCGATGCGGTAATCGTGCGCGACAGCACCATCCGCTCATAGCGCCGTTGCCGGACCCACGGGCATGCGGGAGCCGTGTCGAGAGGTGCGATCGCCAGTTCTGCCGGTTCGATGCCGCTCTCGGAAAGAATCTGAGCACTGTAGCGCGGGTCGGTTTTGGAGAGCGACTGCGCCGCCGCGATCCGCAATTCCTTGTGGTAAAGCCAGCCAAACGTTTTCTTGGTCTCCACAATCTCGCGCAACAGCGATAAAGCCTCCGTATCCCGCAGCCTTCCCAAAGACTCGATGGCCTTCAGTTGTACAAACGGCGAGCGCGAAGCGGCTTCGCCCGGCCGGGCCATGGCCAGCAACGGCGGCGCGGCCGTGAGATCGCCGCTCATCCCAATTTCATCGATGGACCCCGGCAATACCGCCGAATCCAGCACGTCGGCCAGCTCCAGAAGCGTTCGCCCACGGTTTCCCGCAGCTCCGTACGCGATCTGGCGAACCACGATGTCATGATAGAAACGGTTCCATTCCGGCAAACGCGCCGGCAAGAGCTCCAGCAACGTATCCACATCCAGACGGCTCAACAGCCCCACCACCGCCGAGGCCTGTCGCGACTGCCCCTTGTTCAGAATCTCCCGCAGTTGCACCAGAGCCGGACTCCCCATGGCTTTGACCAGATCCACCAACCGGTCGGCCTCGTCCCGCCGCATGCAGCGGAAGAACCGGTCGGCCAGATGTTCGGCCCCCGACTGGGAAGTGCGCCGCAACACCATCAGCAGATCCGAAGGCACAGGATCGTGGTGCAATGCTTCTTCAATGAACTCGGGGATCCGGTTCTCCACGCCCACGCGCGGGCGCAAGTCGTTCGCCAGCACTGGACGTTGCTCGAGCAGCAACTCCATCCCTTCGCATACTGCATCCACCGCCGGGTAGTTCTTAGACTCGCTGGCCTCCTGGCTCAAGCGAACGAATGCCGCACTCAGCAGGCTTTGCAGCTCAGGATCTTTCTCCACACATAACTGTTCACTCACTGTGTGGATTGCCTTGCCCATGGCTTCCCCGCCCAGCCGTGCGTAAAGGTCGGCCAATTGACTCAACCCGATCGCGGTTTTGCGCCGCGCTTCTGCTTCTTTCGTGGCCAGGCAACTAGCGTAGTTATTCAGAATATCAGCGGATGCTTGCAGGTCGTCCCGGTCGAGAAGCAGTTCCACGAATTGCCGCAGATTTCGCGGCGGCACGCAGGGAGCTTCGTTGGACGTCAGTACCGTCTTCTTTCCCGACTCCGGCACTTCCGCCCAGAACATCCGGTCCAGCATGTCGGCGTGCGACTCCACCAGGATGCCGGCCTTGTTCATCTTCTCTTCTTGCAACTTCAGTATCTGGCGCAGCGAATCCATCTGCCGGCTCATATGCTCCATCATCTGATGGACGGCATTTACCTTGACTTCGCCCTTTGAATAGCGCTCCAGGGCGAAGCGGATCGCCATGTGCTCGGCCGCCTTCATCAGCAGCGGCGTGCCTTCTTGTTGTTCTATGGTGGCCTTGGCCGCCAGGCTTCCCAGCAACTGTTGCAGGTTCAACCGCGTGTTCGGGTCGACCTCGACCACTTCTTTCTGCAAGTCTTCGGGACGAACATTCGGATCCGCCTGCACCTGCCCGAATCGAGTCAGCAGACGGATGGCCTGAACCACCTCGGCCTCTTGCAGCGGTACCACTCCACCTTCCCAGGCTGGCGCCGTCGCCGTCGCAGTGCCGCTTCCGGGTCCGGGTCCCGGCCCGGCGACCCAATGGCCGGGCATGTTCGGAACGCTTCCGAACGGAACTACGCTGCCCTGACCTCCCTGACCTCCGCCCGCGTTCGCGCCTTCCGCTGCTGCGATCAGTTGCAGCAGCTTCTGCGGATCGTTCAGCCATTGCTTGAACTCCGGCCCCAGGGTTTGCGCCGCGATCTGTGCCGCCACGCTGATTTCCCCGGTGAGCGGATCGGCCGCCACAAATTTCACTTCATTGATTTTGATCGTGCTCTGGCGGCTCCCACCGCTGAGAGCTTCTTTGATCTGCTTGGCCACGTCCTGAGCCTTGGACCCAGCCACCGTAAAAGCACGTACCAGTCGGGTGAAGTCTTCCAGGGTCACGTCTTTGGAGAAGTGCAGACTGGCTAGGCCCGCGGTGGTCAAAAGTTGGCCAAAGCTGCGCTCTACCTGCCCAGCTTCCAAGGGAACTCCATCGAGCAACAACTTGTTGTCGGAAACCCCCAGCAAGAACCCGCCTTCTCCAGCCGCGGGCAGTCCGTTGCGCAATTCGTTCCAGGCGGTCTCGAATTGCGCTTCCGTGCGCTTGTGATCAGGGCCGTACATGCGCGCGTACTTGATCAGGATGTTGAGGCTGTGTACGAAGGCGCGCGCCGATGCCGCCCGGTTTGCGTGAAATGTCGTCGCGTCGTTGATATGGCACTCCTCAAGCCGCAGCTCTGGCTATAGGCAATAGAAGGTTAAATCCAACAGGGAAGTGCTGCACGTTACGGAGGTAACGGGAAGATCAGCAACAGGTCACGACACTTTGCTGTACCAGTGCCGATCCCAGGCCGATCAAACCACCCCGGCCCGCGCATGCATCCCAGCACTGGCATTCGCGGCCATCTCCGGCGAGAATAGAGAGTGCAAACCTCGCCGTTTCGCGGAACCCCATTGCCTTCCTCAACCGCTCGCACAAGGCGTACCAGGAAAACCACCGGCCTGGGCTACTGGATGTTGCAGGTCTTAGAAGAGTGCGATCAGGTTTCCGCTGATTTCGCTCTCGATCCGGTTCACGACCTGCGCGTCGCACTGCGCCGTTGCCGCTCCCTGGCTGACGGATTGATGGCGCTCGACCCCGACCCCAACTGGAAGGCCATGAAGAAGGCTGGAAAGCGCCTGTTTCAACGGTTGGGCGCCCTGCGCGATATCCAAGTCATGATGGAGTGGGTCGAAAAGCTGGAACGAACTCGTGTGGCCGCCGGCAACTCGCCCGCGCTGCTTCCCTTCGAACAAGATCCTGGGAACATCCATGCCGCAGCTGCGCAAGACCAGAACAACTACTCCGGCGATCCCGCAGCTCAAGCCCTGCTCGAAATCCTGACCACGCGCGAGCGCGAACAGAAGCTCGAAGCCCACGCCGCTCTCGAAGAATTTGACCGCAAGCAATGGCGCCAGTGGAGCAAATCACTCCCGGCGCGCGCGGCCCGCATCCGCCTGGGCAGCCCGCTTTTCCAGCATCTCGCTCTGGAGCGCTGGACCGAAGCCCGCGAGCTCCACAACCACGCCCTGCGCAACCGCTCCCAGGTTGCTTTCCATTCTCTTCGCATCGGACTCAAGCGCTTCCGCTACATCGTCGAGAATTTCCTCCCCGGCGAGCACAAGGCTTGGAGTAACGATCTCAAAGAAATGCAGGATTTGCTCGGCGAAGTCCACGACCTCGACGTGCTCTGGGCCACAGCCGTCTCCTGCCACGTTTTTCCCGAGGAAGGTTCCCGTCGGCAGTGGCGCGAGCGAATTGTCGAGGAACGCACGCAGCGCATCGATCGCTACCGCAAGAAGATGATCGGCCCCGATTCTTTCTGGCAGGTCTGGCGCGCAGTGCTGCCCCAAGGCAGGCAGATTCAGGCCCTCGCTACGCGCCGCATGAAGCTTTGGGCGAGCGGCCTCGATCCCGATTTTCCCCATTCCGAGCGCGTCGCCAGCCTGGCGCTTCAACTCTATGAAGGCCTTCTGGCCTCCGGATGGCTGCCTTCCCTTGACCGCGCCTCTGCCCGCTCCAGCCTGCTCGCCGCTGCTCTCATGCACGATGTCGGCAAGTCCCAAGGCGAGAAGGGACATCACAAGACTTCCTTCGAAATGATTCGCGCCCACGGCAGTCCGTTAGGCTGGAAGCCGGCAGAGCTTGAGCGCGCCGCCATCGTCGCCCGCTTTCATCGTGGGGCGCTCCCCACCCGAAAGCAAAAGTGCCTGCGCGATCTTCTCCCCGACGAGCAGAAGGCAACCATCCAACTCGCCGCCATCCTTCGCCTGGCCAACGCCCTGGACGCCAGCCACGACGGCCGCATCCGCCGCATTCAAGTTGGAAATATTCCGATCAAAGCGAAAAACAGTCGCAGGCAACGTTCCAATGGATTTCTGCGCAAGACTTCAGGCTCTCGCTCAAGCGCAGCTCTAGTAATCGTCGCCGAAGGCTATTCACCTCTGGGAACGTCCGCTCAAACCATCGCCGCCGAACGCCACCTGCTGGAAACCGTGTTGCGCCGCCCTGTCGTATTCAGATCGATGAAGAAAGCTGCATTTCGGTAACCTGGTGTGCAGTTGAGAAGACGTTAACGTGTTGTCTATTGTGAAAACGCCGCCTTAGCTCCCCTCAAAGAAGTGGGCAATTTTCTTGCCGGCGTCTTCGGTGTAGTAGACCGTCACCTTCGCGGATTTCTCGGCTCCCTTTGCGATGTCCTTGCCTCCATCCGCTGCGGCATGTCCGGACAGTCGAAATGTGTCTTCCGTGCCATCCGCTGCCTTGACCGCCAGAGTCTTGCCGGCGCGATCGATATGGGTGATGGTTCCGTCCACCGATTTAATACCATCTTTGCCGACTTTATCGACCTCGACCGCCGTCTTCTCCGTACCCTTGGCGGTGTAGTGCGCCACCACCTCCGTGCCTTCTGTCAGTCCGTGAAAGGCGTCTTTCGTGCCCGTGGCCGTCGCCTCGGTACCGTGGACCGTGGTCTTGTCGACAAACTTGATTGAGTGCTCCACGCCATCTTTGGTCCTGACGACAGCCGTTTTGGTGGCCGAATCCAGTTTGGTGATGGTCCCATGGACAGCACTGACCGCGTCCTGCGCCCAGCCCAATGCACTCAGAAGCAGAAGCGCCAGAGATGCTCGGATCATGCGTTTCATTTTTCCCAATCTCCTTAAGGGCTTAAGTCGAAAGTTTCTTTCTTCAGCCCGAAAACACCCTAATCCTACATCCGCTTTCCCGTCAAATCTGCGGAGCACAGCCACCGCGCACAACTCTTGATCGGCGACCAGAAAACCAGCCCCTGCGGGATGCGTTCGCACCACTCCAGAGCTGCCGCAAGCTGCAGCGCGTCTCGAGCCCGCAAGTCGTAACGATCGGCGAGTTTCGCTGCATTGGCGCGCAAGCCATTCGTTGGCTGGATAACCGACCACTCGTCAGCCAACGCCATGGCGAGCTGCCGGGCTTTCGCCCAGTCACTGGAGCTGATCTCCCTGGTCCGTACCAACCGCGCGAGAGCGCAGGCGATCTCAACCGCAGTCGCCCAGCAGGAGACTGCCTGACCGGTCTTTCTACGAATCTTGGCACCTCCGGACGATGATTTGCAGCTGGAAGCGAATCGGTCACTTCCGCGGGTCCGCTTCTCCGGATACAAATACTCTTGTGCCCATTGTCGGTCGAAGTCCGAAAGCCGCATCCATGACTCACGCCCAACTCGTCGAAAAAGCCGTCCACTGGCTGCGCCTCTACCGCTGCGGAGTAGTACTCTCCGAGCAAGCCTGCGTCAGCGGCGAAATGCCCGACGCCATCGGCTGGAAGCGCCCCTGCCATTCCGTCCTGGTCGAGTGCAAGGTTGCCCGCGCGGACTTCCTCGCCGACCGGGCCAAGCCCTTCCGCCTCAAGCCGGAGCTGGGAGTCGGCTGCGAGCGCTTCTATCTGGTTCCCGCCGGATTGGTCGACTGCGAGGAACTGCCTCAGGCTTGGGGATTACTCGAATTCCGTCGCGGCCGAATCGAAACGGCGCATCCTGCTGCGAAGAATCTCCGCACCGCCACCGGCTTCCGCTACGAAATGAATCTGCTGCTCGCCAGCCTGCGCCGCGTCGAGGTCCGCGTCGAACCGCAAAGCATCACCGACTTCCTCAAGTGGAAGAACCGCATGGCCGAATACAACCGCGGCGCCCTTCCCGAGGGGCTAGCTGCCATGGAAGAAGAACTGAACGTGTTTCTGGAACCAGATCCAGAGGTCGTGGCGCCGCCCCGGTAATCTGAATAGGCTTGAGCTAGGAGCGGAACGCCTTCACAGCTCCCGCCGCCCCTCCATGGCTTTCAGCATGGTGATTTCATCGGTATATTCGATGTCACTACCGACTGGGATGCCCATGGCGATGCGCGTCACTTTCACGCCCACCCGCTTGAGCTGCTGCGAAAGATAAGTGGCCGTGGCCTCGCCTTCCACCGTTGGATTGGTCGCAATGATCACCTCATCCAAGTTGCCGGCCTCAACCCGCGTGATGAGATTGGCGATGCGCAACTGCTCAGGTCCCACGCCGTGCAGCGGGGAAATCGATCCATGCAGCACGTGGTAAACGCCATTGAAGTGCTTGGTCTTCTCGATGGCGGCAATGTTCGTAGGCTCCTCGACCACGCAGACCAGTCGCTGGTTGCGCGTGAGGCTGGTGCAATAGACGCACGGGTCGACGTCGGTGATGTTGTTGCACACCGAGCAGAGGCGCAGGTTGGCTTTGACATCGCGCACCGCCGCCGCCAGCGCCTCGGCGTCTTCGTCGCTCGCGCGCAGAATGTAGAATGCCAGCCGCTGCGCGCTCTTCGATCCCACGCCCGGCAGCTTCTTCAATTCGTCTATGAGCCGTGACATCGGCTCCGCAAATTTCGACATGAGGATTTGTCTGGTTGAGTCAATAAATCAGAAATCTGAAGTTTCCACTTCTGGTTTCCAGTCGTCGCGGCTCTCGAAACCGGGAACCAGAAACGTGATTCGACACCTAGAGTCCGCCGATGCCCAGCCCGCCCAGCATGCCGCCCACCGTCGACTGCATCGCTCCATCGATCTTCCGAGCGGCTTCGTTGATCGCGGCCAGCACCAAATCCTCGAGCATCTCCACGTCGCCTGTCTTCACCGCTTCAGGATCGATGCGCAGGCTGACCAGTTGCTTGCGGCCATCCATTTTCACGGTAACCGTGCCCCCGCCCGACGAGGCCTCCACCACGGTCTCCTGCATCTTCTTCTGCAGGGTGTCGTACTGCGATTTCGCTTTCGACATCAGCTCTTGCAGATTGAATCCGCCCATAAACCCCCTGATTCTCAACGCCTCTCTTTGTAATCAATCACCGTCCGAATTTCGGCGCCGAACTTCTCCTGCAACCGGCGGACGACAGCATCCTGCTCGGCGCGGCTCCGGCCGATTGCCGGGCTTGCGCCATTGGGTCTGCCTCCGCCATTGCGCTTTCCTTCCGCAGCCTTCACCGGCGCTCCCCCGACCACCTTCAGCTTGACGGCCCGGCCTAAAACGCCGCTGGCAGAAGCAACCGCCAGCCGCCTGGTCTCAGCGCCCACCGACATGTCAACCACGGTTTGCGACTCCGACACCCTGACCACCACTTCGTTTCCTTCCACCGACCATTCGCCCGCTTCGAGCATCGAGACGAGGACGCGTTGATTGCTATCGGTGAGCGCTTGCAGCACGGTACTCCGCAGCTTCTCAATCGGCGCGCCCGACGGCGTGGCCGCTGGTTGGGATGCTGAAACCTGCGGCGGCATCTGCACCTGCGGTTCAGGTTGCGCCCCGGGTTGAAAGTCAGGCGCGTTTTCGCTGAGATCTGCGGGGGCAGCGGCGCCCATGACCACTCGCGCAGTTGAGCTTCCACCTGCGACTATGCGCGGGCCGCTGCCGGGAGCCGGGTCGGTTGCGACTTCCTGCCGGGGTTCGCCTTTGCGGGCGGAATCGGCGTCGAACGGGGAAACATTGGAGCGAGATGGCGCAACCCCCTGCGAGCGCCGAGTCTCGGCCCCGCTGGATGCCGCAGCCGCGGTCGAAGGAACGATCGAAGGCCGTGCCGGGTTTCTGGGCGCTCCTCGAACACTCGAAGAAGCGGCCACGTCGCTGAGGAGTTGCTCGATCGGAAGCAGCCGTTGGGCGTGCGCCATCTTGAGCAGGCCGAGTTCCAGGTGGAAGCGCTGCTCCTGCTTGTATCCCAGATCGCCGTGTGTCCGGAGCATGATTTGCAGGTGACGAGTGAGGTCTTCTTCGCCAAATAGGCCCGCTACGCGCTCCACGCGCTCGCGTTCTTCGCTGGACATCTGCAGCAGGGAAGAGTCTTTACCCGCAATCTTGGCGACAGTGGCGTTGCGCAGGAAGCGGACCATCTGGCGCGCGAAGTGGGTGGGGCTGTGGCCCTCGCTGATGAGGTGGTCGACTTGCCGCAGCACTTCTTCGCTGGCGCCCTGAGCGACCGCCTGCATCACTCCTTCGAGAACGTGCGCCGGCGCTGCGCCAACCAGGTTGCGCACGGAGTTGGCGGTGATCTTTCCGCTGGACGATGCAATCGCCTGATCGAGAATCGACAGCGCGTCGCGCATGGAGCCGTCGCCCGCTTCGGCCAGCAGCGCAAGCGCATCGTCATCGGCTTCGATCTTTTCGCGGCGGACGAGATCGCGCAATTGACCGACAATGTCGTCGAACTTCACGGCACGGAAACTAAAGTGCTGGCAGCGCGACCGGATGGTCTGTGGAATGTCCTCGGGCTGCGTGGTCGCCAGCATGAAGACGATGTGGTCGGGAGGTTCTTCGAGCGTCTTGAGCAGAGCGTTGAAGGCGGCGTCGGTAATCTGGTGCGCTTCGTCGAGGATATAAATCTTGAAGCGGTCGCGCGCTGGACGGTAGCGCGCGGCTTCGCGCAGTTCGCGGATTTCGTCGATGCCGCGATTGGTGGCAGCGTCGATCTCGATCACGTCGACGGCGTTGCCGGCGCGAATCTCTGTGCAGGACTCGCAGATGCCGCAAGGCTCGGCGACCGGTTTGTCGGATGAGCGGCAATTCAAGGCCGCGGCCAGAATGCGGGCCACGGTTGTCTTTCCTATACCGCGATGGCCGCTAAAGATGTAGCCGTGGGCGGTGCGCCCCTGCTCGAGAGCATTCTGCAAAGTGCGTGTGACGTGCTCTTGTCCGATGACCTCGGAGAATTTCTGCGGACGATATTTGCGCGCCAGGACGGTGTAGCTCATGAGCAGGAAGGACGATTATACGTGATTGGAGGGGGGCTCGCGACGCCGGTTTCACCCAGGGTGCTTGCTAAAACCGCCGCACAAGCGATAGGCTGGTTCGTCAACCGGAGTGCGGGAGCGGTCTGGTTCCAGCGGAGTTTGCTGCGGGCCGCAAAGGAGCGTGCTATGCAACTGAAGCTGGCAACACGAACGAAAGATGGAATTCTGGTCGTGGATTGCAATGGCCGGATTGTATTTGGCGAAGAGTCTTCGCTGCTGCGGGAGACCGTCAAGAAGGCTGTGACGGAGAATAATCGCATCGTGCTCAACCTGGGCGAGGTGAATTACATCGATTCGGGCGGGCTGGGCACGCTGGTGGCGCTGCGCACGACTGCGCAAAACGCGGGCGGCACGATCAAATTGACGAACTTGACCAAGCGGGTGGGCGATTTGCTGCAGGTCACCAAACTGCTCACGGTCTTCGACGTATACGACTCAGAGGCGGAAGCCATCGAATCTTTCCGCAAGGCGGCTTAGCCCAGGTCCCATCGGCGGTGGCGCGGGCCACCGCCAGGAACCGCGGCGCGTGGTCGGCGGTGCTTAGGCTGCGGCGCATGAGCGGCGCCGGGGTTTTTCCCGAAATTCTGCTTCGAATGCTTCCTCGCATCGTCTTTCTTCTGTGCCTGCTGGTGAGTGCCAGCGGCTTTGTCTCTCCGCCGGTAGCGCTGGCGATGGGACTGGTATTTGGCTTAGCTTTTCCTCATCCCTATGGCCGCGAAGCGAAGAGGTTCTCCAAATTTCTGCTGCAGGCCTCGGTGGTAGGGCTGGGCTTTGGGATGAACCTGCACGAAGTGGTGAGAACGGGGCGGAGCGGCTTCTTATACACCTTGCTGGGCATCAGCTTCGCACTGCTCGTTGGCATGGGTCTGGGCGCGCTGCTGAGCGTGCAGAGAGTTCCGGCATTTCTCATTTCTACGGGCACGGCGATTTGCGGCGGGAGCGCCATTGCCGCCGTCGGGCCCATCACGCAAGCGAGCGACGAAGAGATGGCCGTGGCGCTCGGAACCGTATTCGTGCTGAATTCCGTTGCGCTGCTTATTTTTCCCGCCATCGGCGCAGCGCTGAAGCTGACGCAATCGCAGTTTGGACTGTGGGCGGCGCTGGCCATTCATGACACCAGTTCGGTGGTGGGGGCGGCGGCAAAGTATGGCGCCGAGGCCCTGGCCATCGCGACCACGGTGAAGCTGGCGCGGGCTTTGTGGATTGTTCCACTCTCGCTCGGGACGGCGGTGGTGCGCGGCGCCAAAGCGAAGATTCAGTGGCCCTGGTTTATTGGCCTGTTTTGTCTGGCGGCGGTTTGTAACACGTATCTGCCGGCTGGGGCGCACGCTTATAGAATCGCAGTGCACGTTGCGAAGATTGGATTGACGGCCACTCTGTTCCTGATCGGCACCGGCATCTCGGTGGCGACGATCAAGCAGGTGGGGCATCGTCCATTGCTGCAGGGAATCATTTTATGGTTGCTGGTTTCAGTGGGCTCATTGTGGCTGATTCGCGCGGGATGGATTCGGTTGTGAAGCAGGGAAGTAGAGACTCGCGAGAGCGTAGAGGGAAGCGGCGTCGGGATGAATCGTCTCCGGGCGATGCAGATCAATCGTCGAAGACGCGAATTCGCATTGAAGCAGCCATTCGGCGCATTCCCAAGGGCAAAGTGTCCACCTACGGAGCGGTTGCGCGCGCGGCGGGACTTCCGGGAGCGGCGCGGCAGGTGGCGGGGGTACTCCGTCGCGGATTCGGATTGCCCTGGCAACGCGTGTTAGGGGCGGGCGGGGAGATCAAGCTGCGTGGCGATTCAGCCATCGAACAGCGACTGCGGCTAGAAGCCGAGGGCGTGCGCTTCCGCGGGCGACGCGTGGATATGAGGTTGTGTGAGTTCAAGTTTCGACGCGTGTGAGTGTGTCTGCGCCAATCGATAAGCCAGCCGCGCTTTCCGCAAGGCAGGCCAAGCGGAGGGCGGCTGTCCCCACATGTTTCATCTAACCGCCAACGACCAACGACTAACGACCGCTCTTAAACTGCTCGTCGATCTCGACCTGATAGCCGGTGACCATCTTGTTGGTCTCGTTGGCCATGCCGACGACCGACATCAACTCCGTGAACATGGCATCGGTCATGCCCTTCTTCTGCGCCGATACGGTGTGCGAGGCGATGCAGTAGCCGCACTGGTTGGTGACACTTACCGCGACATAGATCATCTCTTTGGTCAGCGGGTCAAGCGCGCCGGGGGCCATGATCTGTTTGATGTCTTCCCAGGTGCGTTTCAGCGTGACCGGATCATGCGCGATTGCTTTCCAGAAATTATTGATCCAGTCACTCTTGCGCGTGGCCATGATGTCGTCGTAAACGGCGCGTACTGCCGGGCTGGCTTCTTTGTATTCGATGAGTCCAAGCGTTGCCATGAATTCGCCGGTTCCTTTCGTTCAATCAATTCACCCCAGAGTCACACACCCAGAAAGCAACCCCAATCAAGGTTTCTCTGTGACTCTGTGTCTCTGTGATGACAGGGTTTGTTGTGTCAAACTCAACTAAATCGGCAGTTCTCCGCTCAGCAATTTCTGCAACGCTGCCGCCCGGCAACGCACTCCCAGATAGAACGTGCCGAACAACGCATACACGGCGCTGACTTGATCGAAGCGCATCTCGTAGATCAGCTTCTTGAAGACGAGCGGATCGTCGGCGAAGAGATCGACGCCCCACTCCCAATCGTCGAAACCAATCGAGCCGGTGATGATCTGCTTGACCTCGCCAGCGTAGCGGCGGCCCACCAATCCATGCTCGTTCATCTGGCGGGCGCGCTCTTCGATTGGGAGCGTATACCAATTCTTGTCTTCACCTCGGAGCCGATTCATGGGATAAAAGCAGATGTACCGGTTCGGCGGGATCTCGGGGAACAGCCGAGGACGCATCGCCTCTCGATGGCGGTCAAGTTTGCATTCGATCTCCGCCTTCCACTGGTCCGAGTGCGGTTGGATGCCCTGCTCCGTTAGTTCTTTGTAAATCTTGACCGTGGAGTCGTAGAGTCCGAGTTCAATGATCGAAAGATAAGACGATGTGGGTTCGAGATAATCGCTCAAGCGCAGGCCGGCCAGCGTGAGTTCCGCCTGGTTGAGGTCGGCGAAGGAGTTGCGGAAGTGCACCAGCAGCAGATCCCCTTTGTGGCCGATCAGCGAAAAAAGCGCGGATTCTCCTCCGGATTTCTTTTCCATTTCGCCCAGTACCGACGCCGCTTCCTCAGCGATCACCGATCGCGTGGCATCAGGCAGGGCCCGCCAGGCCGTCCAACGGAAACGCATCATCTGGTGCAGCACGCAGTAGCCCTCGGTGGTCAGCGGTACGGCAGGAATCTCGGCGGAGGTGGCCTGCGGACGGACCGGGGGATGGGAGGTGGTTGTCCTTGGGTTCTCGGGATGGGTGCTCATGATTTCAGCATCCATTGTACGCAAGAGCTGCGGAGCCAGCGAGTCCACGATTTACAATTATGCTGGCCCTCTAGACCGCAGGGTGGGACCTGCATTCATGCCAAAACCATTCACGCAAAGAGAAACACCGATCCTGCACAAAACGCTTCGAGCATTTTGCGCTGTTTTTCTGTTGGCTGTATCCATGACCGCCCAGAGCAAGAGCATATGGGTGCTGCGCGCGCCCGGCGAGATGGTGGAGTACGATTCCGCCACCTTTGCCGTCAAGCAGACGGTGAAGGTTCCGGCAGAAGCTGTGGCGTCGCCGCTGGACTTCTCCGTCAACCATCTCGGGCAGATGCTGTTTGCCACTTCTGTGGCTTTGCCGCTTGCGGAAGGCGATCTCGCAGCCGAGCGGAAGGTGTGGCTCTGGGATGGCCACACGGCAACGACACTGGCGCGCGAGGTCGCCCGTACAACCTCCACAACGGGATCGAATCTCGCCATCACCGAATCAGCGCCGGTACCTTCTCTATCGGCGGATGGCATGCATCTGTTCTGGTTTTCGAACCAGGCGCGCCGGCTGCAGCGCGACGGCGTCGATCTCTCCACCAAGACGACATGGCTAAGCTGGCGGACTGATCTCGCCGGTACGGGACGTGAGGACGTGGGCTCGATCATGCTGCCCGATTGCTCGTGTCCGACGGGTGGGTGTGAGGACACTTGCCCCTACGGCGAGGTGTGGATTCCCGACGATGGAGTGGGCAAGTTTTTTCTGCTGAAGCAGTTCGTCTCAGCGAAGATGCAACCGCTTTACAAGGCGACCTCTTTATACGAGGAAAACGCCGGCAAATGGACGGCGACGCCACTCGATCCCCCGCTGCGGCGCGTGCTGGACGCGGCAAATACCAGCGCAATTCTGGAAGCAATACCCGATACGGCCTGCTGCGGCTGGGAGAATCAGAGCGATGATCAAACTCTGCTGCGTCTCCACGGCAAGGCAATGACGGTGTTCGATGAGCAGGCCGCGTACAAGAATCCCGACTACGACGTGAGCTTCTACACCGAGAACGGCAAGCTGTCGCCCGACCTCGGCTCTGTGGCGTTGACCATCGTCGCGACTTCGCAGGCGAACACGCCCGTTCAGCTTGCCGAGCAGGGACAGGCCAATCCGGAAGAGTCGCAGCGCATTCGCAAGGCGTTGCTGGATCTACCGGCGGCCGAGGTGAAGAGCGTGGAAGATATACCGCGGGGCGTCGCGTTTCTCCCGCACGCGACGCTAGTGGGTTGGATCAGCGACAAGGAGATTCTCATCGAGGAAGGACATCTGCTGGTTGCCTACAACGTGGCCAGTGGTACGCGGCGGAAATCAAACATTCGGGTAGAGGATGAAGCGCACGTGTTTCTGCGGTGAAGGCACTGGCCCAAACACTGCGGCCACCCTGTTCCACGTCATGCAATCTTTGACTTGAGGCGGGCCTCGATCTTTTCGAGCAAGCCGGCGCCGGCTTCCCCGGCATCGAGGGTGGAAAAATCGTTGCCGAGCTCGATTACCGGGAGCTTAGCGCAGGCGGCCTGAAAGGCTTGCTGCGTAGCCGGGGACGAGGTCATGTCAGGGCCAGCCAGCAAGAGATCGAAACGCGTGGCGCGCATCAGCATCAGGGCATCGCCGCGGTGACTGCTGGTGCTCACGTCGTATCCGGAGCGGCGCAACAGTTCGCGCAAGTAAGCGAGCACGTCGGCGTTGCTGTCCAGGCAGAGAATACTGGGGCCGGTGGAGGCCGGCTCCTCGGCACGGGCGCCGGGGCGGTAAAAGGCGGCGACCGCTGCTTCCTCCGATTCCTGCGTGTCGAACAACTGCTTCAGGTGCGACAACTCCAGCACCTTGCGCACATGCTCCGGAACGTTGCACAGCTTCAGTTCTCCGCGCGCTTGGCGGGTGGTCGTGAGGATTCGAACCATGGTCCCGAGTCCACTACTATCAATGAACGTGACCTCACCCAGGTGCAGGACGATGCTGCGGCGGTCGCGCAATAAGTGGACAATGTGCTCACGCAGAGCCTCGCTTTCGCCACCTGCAACAATTCGGCCGTTGCAATGCACGATGGTGACGCGGCCGACCTCACGAGTGTCGAGTGATAGGCGCACAGGCTTCCGATGCGGCTGGGATCAAGCTGGCGGAACCGGTCTATTATATGCCATGAGGGAGAACCCTACGGACGCATTTATGAGATCGCTGCCAGCCGGGAAATCAGCCAAGTCGACAACTCCGGGGTCGAACTCGCGACGCGCAGCCGAGGGCGGCTACGCGTTTTCTCCAAGATCTCGAGCAGGCGAGCACATCGGCGCCCGCCCCTGCGGATCGAAGCGACACGGCTACCTAGTGGTGGTCGTGGTCCCCATGACTGTGGCGCCAATTCCAATACTGTTTCTGGTCTTCCGGGGGCAGCTTGCGAAAGTCTCGATGTTCATCCCGGTGGTTCTCGCGAGCCCACTGGTTGTAGTAAACGACCTCTTGGTCGTTCCAGACGTGGTAGTCATTGTAGTAGGGGTCATAGACACGGTAATGATGTTCGCATGCCGTGCCCAATGCCGAACACGCCAGCGCGGCCGCCAGGAGACAGGAACTGAGAAAACGCGACTTGCTGTTCATCTTAAGTGGTGCTCCTTTGTGGTCGATCTCTTAAGCTAGCTCATCTCTCCGGGAATCGAGACGCGCGCCTCAATTGGTTGCCGGGTCGCATCTGCGGGTTGCTCTCGCCCTGGCCACCTACTGCCGCAACGTCAGCCGGCTCAACACTGCTTGCTGCTTGGCGATTAGCGCCTGGACGCCCTGCCGGGCCAATCCGAGCATCTTCGCGAACTGCACGTCGTCGAAAACCTGGCGCTCCGCGGTCGCCTGCACCTCTACCATCTTGTGCCCGGCGGTCATCACAAAATTCATGTCGACATCGGCGCGCGAGTCTTCTTCATAACAAAGATCAAGCAGGATTTCCCCATCCACAATTCCCACACTCACCGCCGCCACAAAATCTCTCAGTGGAACCGAAGTCAAAGTTCCAGCCTCCACCAACTTTTCCAGCGCCAAGCCAAGTGCCACGAATGCCCCCGTAATCGACGCCGTACGCGTCCCGCCGTCGGCCTGAATCACGTCGCAATCAATCAAGATCGTACGCTCGCCCAGCCGCGCCAGATCGGTTACGGCGCGCAGCGACCGCCCAATCAGGCGCTGGATTTCGTGTGTCCGCCCGCTGGCCCGCCCTTTCGCCACTTCCCTCGGCGTGCGCGTCAGCGTCGCCCGCGGAATCATTGCATACTCGCTCGAGATCCATCCTTGGCCGGAGTTCCGCAGAAATGACGGCACCGTCTCTTCAATCGACGCGGTCGAAATCACCCGCGTGTTGCCCACTTCAATCAATACCGACCCTTCCGCCGTAGTAATGAAGTCAGGAATGATCGAAAACGGCCGCAGTTGATCTGCAGCACGATTGTCCGAGCGATAGAACATAGGCGTCGATTGTAAATGATTGCCCGATACTCCGGTGGAAGACTAGCGCGCCGCGAAGCCAGTTGTGATTTCAAGCACACTCTCTGCCTCGCTTTTACAGACTCTTTGCAATTCTTTACCAATCTCTAGGTGACCTCTCCGATGCTCCCAGGTCTAAATGCGCCAGAGAGCGGACCAAGACTCTCCAATCGCCACGTGAGCGGAAGGCTTTCAGCCTTCAATCGGAGGCACCAGATGTCTGCAGGCAATCGCAGCCCTCGCCCCCTCTCGACCACAGCGTTTCTGTCTCTGGCCAAAACAAAAATCAGGCAAGGCATCGCCCTAACCCCAACGCTGCTCTTAGCTATCTTCAGCCTCGCGCAGGAGACTCCCCCGACAACTCCGCAACCGGATTCGCAAACCAGCGCTCCGGGCGGGCTCTCATCCGCAAAACCCGCGACCGACACCACGACAGTGACCGTTGCTGCCGGGAGCAGGATGGCTCTAGTGCTAACGCAGCCGATCCGGACCCGCGACCTCCGTCGGGGAGACGACATCTACGCGCAAGTCGTTTCTCCCGTCACCGCCAGCAACGAAGTGGTCATCCCGCCTGGCACATTTGTTCAAGGAAAAGTTGACAAGCTCGAGCGTCACGGCGGCCGCGGGGAACTGCGGTTGCAATCCATGTCGATAACCTTTCCTGACGGCTACACAGCTCCTGTCGCCGGGCCTGTGACCCTCGAGAGCCCTGACGGCTATGCCCTGAAAGACCCCGGCAACGGCCGGGCCGTCGGTGCATTCGCCCTGCCGGCAGCGGGTGCGGGCATCGGCGCACTGATCGGACACTTCGCCGCCAATTCGCAACCCGACACTCTCACGAGCTCGATCCCGTCCGGCTGTACTGGACCCCCGCCGGGGTGCCTTACATCCAGCGTAACCGCCCCCGGCAGCACAGCGAAAGGCACCGTTATCGGCGCCATGGTCGGCGGAGCCGTAGGCGCCATCGCCTCATTCCCGCTGCTCTTCAGCACTCACAATTTCTTCCTCGATGTGGGCTCACCCGTCGAGATGGTTCTCGAGCACCCACTCACTCTTGAACAGGACCAGGTCGCCGATGCAGTGCGCCAATCCGAGCAACAGCCGGTACCGGAACAGCCCATCGCACGGCGCCCGCAACCACCGCCTCCGCCGCCCGACACCGGCACTTGCTGGACCCCGGGCACGCCGGGCACTCCCGGCACAGATATCCCCGGCTCGCCCGGCACTCCGCCCATCCATATCCCCGGCATCCCGCCAACTCCACCCACCGCTCATCCCTGCCCATAGTGGCTGGCTCGTCGGTTCGCTCTTCAATCGGCGGAGAGTTTTCTTCGATCTCTCCGCCGCGTTACACTGATAGCTTCAGAGCGCAGCATGATTTGCAGATCGCTGAGGAGATGATCCGTAACACGGAAATCCGAAGCTGATATCCGAAGCCGACCAATGCCCACCCTAATTCCACAACCTACTCGCATCCCATCCGCCGGCAACCAACCCAAGCTCATCGACGAATACATCGGCCGCGTCAACTCGCAAACCTCCGCCGCCAGCATCGCCCACATGCGCAGCCCCGCGGGATGGCTCGAGCCCGGCCAGACTCCCGCCTTCGACGAATTCACCATCGTCCTCAAGGGCATGTTGCGCGTAGAACACAAGAATGGATCAATCGACGTCGCCGCCGGACAAGCCATCATCGCCCACGCCGGCGAGTGGATCCGCTACTCCACTCCCCACGAAGGCGGGGCGGAATACATGGCCGTCTGCTTGCCAGCTTTCTCCATGGAGACCGTTCACCGCGACCAATCCTGAGCTCAACGAAACCTGCACCAGCTCAAGCGAAGAGCCAAGAGCTAATGGCCGAAGCTACCTTATTCCCACTCGATGGTGCCCGGAGGTTTCGACGTAATGTCGTAAACCACGCGGTTCACACCCTTGACTTCATTCACGATCCGCGTGGAGATTTTCTTCAGTACTTCGTGTGGCAACTCAACCCAGTCTGCGGTCATGCCATCTTCCGAACTCACCGCCCGGATTGCACATGCATAAGCGTACGTCCGCATGTCGCCCATCACGCCCACCGACATCACCGGCAACAATACGGCAAACGCCTGCCAGATTTTGGTATAGAGGCCGGCGTTCTTCACCTCCGCGACCACAATGTCGTCACACTCGCGCAGCACTGCCAAACGCTCCGGCGTGACTTCGCCCAAAACGCGCACCGCCAGACCGGGGCCCGGAAAGGGCTGCCGTTGCAAAATCTCTTCCGGCATTCCTAAATCGCGGCCGATCTTGCGGACTTCGTCCTTGAACAAATCTTTCAGCGGCTCGATCAGCTTGAGCTTCATTTTTTCCGGCAGTCCGCCCACGTTGTGGTGCGACTTGATGACCTGCGACGGCCCTCGCACCGAGCGCGACTCGATCACATCGGGATAAAGCGTTCCCTGCACCAACCACTTGACCTTGCCTTCTTCCTTCTCGATGCGTCGCGCCTCTTGCTCAAACACCTTGATGAATTCGTTGCCGATGATCTTGCGTTTCTTCTCGGGATCAGCGATGCCTTTAAGTTTTTTCAGGAAACGCCCTGTCGCGTCCACCGCGTCGACGCGCAGGCCAAGCTTGTCGTGCAGCGTCTTCTGCACTTTCTCAAACTCGTTCTTGCGCAGCACGCCGTTGTTCACGAAGATGCAGGTCAGCCGCGGCTTGCCGCTGGCATCGCGCAGCGCCCGATCGACGAGCACCGCTGCGACGGAGGAATCCACTCCACCCGAAAGCGCGCAGATGGCGCGTCCCTTGCCCACCTGCTGCCGGACCTGTTCGACGGTCGAATCGATAAAGTGCTGCGGCGTCCATACGGGCTTCGCGCCGCAGATCTGGAAGACAAAGTTGCGCAGAATTTCCGTGCCGTTTCGCGTGTGGTGAACCTCGGGATGGAACTGCACCGCAAACCACTTCTTCGCGACGTTCTGGATGCCCGCGACAGCATGGGCCGTCTTCGCCGTCAGTTCAAATCCAGGGGGCAATTCGAGCGCCTCGTCGCCATGCGACATCCACACCGCCTGCCGTTTCGGCAGTCCGCGGAACAGCAACGACTCGGCGACGATGTCGATCTCCGCGTGGCCATATTCGCGCTTGTCCGCCGGACGCACCATGCCACCGAGGGTGTGCACCATGAACTGCAGCCCGTAGCAGATGCCAAGCACGGGCAGGCCCAGTTCGAAAAGCCTCGGGTCCGCGGGCGGCGCGTCTTTGTCATAAACCGACCAGGGTGCTCCCGAGAGCACGATGCCTACGGGCGCGCAGCTCTTCACCTCGGCAAGCGAGGCGGTGCAGGGCAGCACCACGGAGAAAACATTCTGTTCGCGAATGCGGCGCGCGATGAGCTGTGTATACTGCGCGCCAAAGTCGAGGATGACGATGGATTGGCGGAGCAGGGATTGGGTTTCCACCGATGAGTTTCTCAAATCGCATGGCCCGTGTAAAGGACTACCTCTACACGACCGGGATCGGGATATCGCTGAGGATTGATTCGTCGCGGTCGATTGTAGTCTGTAACGGACCGGGCGCGAACCGCTCACCCGGGGGCGGAGGAGCGGACAGTGACGCGGATGAAGCCCAATTCTCCGGCATTTCGGCGATGCTGATGTATCCGGCGAGGCGCGCCATGTACAACCAGTCCACGACGGCAAAATACGCGAGCGTCCCGAGAATCACGGTGGCGAGGATGAGCCGCATCGGAGCGATTTGGATGAAAGCGAGCGGCAGCGAAATAGCGGTCGTAGCGACGCTGAAGGCGGCGAGGTGCGCTAACCCGGTCCAGGTGCTCACAGCGAACACTGGCCCCGAGCGTTCTCGGGAAAAAGTGACGGCGGCGGAAAGCGCGCTCAATGCACCTTCACCGTCGCGGACAGCGAAGATGCAGGCCATCGAGAGCAGCCAGTTCAGCGCCCAGCAGACTAGGCAGATCAATCCGGCCGGCGGCAGAAAAAGGACGAAGGCGAGTCCAGGTTGAGGGTTTCGATCGGGAGAGGCCAAGCCGGCAAGGATTGCCGCGCCCACAAAGGCGAGGAACGAGGCCAGCACTAGGGCAACGCGCAAGAAGTTGAGCCCGATCAGGGAACGCAATGGCAACGGCTTTGTTGCGTCCTTCGTGGTTGAGACGGTGCTGGCAAAGCCTCTACGGAAGTAGTCGAACAGAGCACGGACTGTAGTGGCTCGGCCAATTGACGCGGCCGCGATCCAGAGCAACGACAGCGCGATCACTGCAAGCGACACGGCCAGCACGCCTCGATTCAGGCTGCCGCGAAGGATGTGTGCGATCGCTTTTCCCACGAGTAAGGGTTGTCTTGTCGAGAGCAGGGTCGCATCCGCGTTGGACACCGGCAGCGTGTCGAGATATTCGATGAACCAGAAAAGAGACAACGCCCAGGCGACTGCGCCGGCCGTCCAGCGCCAGGCGATCTCGGCGAACGTCAGCGAGGGCCGGCGAAGCGCCGCGCGGAAGCCTTCGAACGTGGGCGAGACGCGGGACATTCCCTGATTCGATTCCTACTCCACGACGACAATTACAAGCTTGAGGGACACCTATATCCTGTCGCGGCCATGTTTTCCGGGTGGAGAGAATGGCGCAGGCCCTAAGGCTCCTTCCGCTTTGATGCGTCAAAGGTTACCACTTTAGCCACAACGTTCGAAACAGCCCTAGCGTTTATTACGCTCACGTTCACCTTGCCCAAGGCCTTGAGTCCCTCGATATAGCTCTTGACCTTTTCGTCTGCCAGGACCCGCTCGGTGCGCAGTTCGTCCGGGATATCCGCAGGCACAGTGATGCGGCTGCGCAGTTTGCCATTGATTTGCACCGGGATTTCTAGCTCTTCTTCCTTGGCTAGCGCGGCATCGTACGCGGGCCAGGGAGCTCTGAGCAGTTCTCCTTCTTCGCCCAACATCTCCCAAAGTTCGTGGGTGAGATAGGGCGCAAAAGGCGCGAGCAGGAGCACAAGGTTGCGCTTTACCTCTGCCAAAAGGGGCAGTGGAATCGGATCTCCCTTAATGATTTCGCCGGTCGGGCTCTTCGTGTCTTCGCTTCCTAACATCCTGCGGTTCGCGTCGTTTACTAGTTCCATGATGGCCGAGATACAGGTGTTGAAATGCCAGCGTCCCTGGAAGTCGTCGCTGACACGCTTTATGGTCTGGTGAAGCTTGCGCTGAAGACTCCGCGCCGAACCGGTCAAAGGCGCAGACAAAGGAGCGTGCCAATCCTTCTCGAAGAATCGGTACACCCGTCCCAAGAAACGTTGAATGCCTTCAATGCCGGAATCCTGCCAATCGAGATCGCGGTCGGGCGGAGCGGCGAACAGGCTGTAGAGGCGCGCAGCGTCGGCGCCGTAGCGCGCCACCATTTCGTCCGGGCTGACGACGTTGCCCAGGTTCTTCGACATTTTTGCGCCATCTTTAATTACCATGCCTTGCGTGAACAAGCGCTCGACCGGCTCGTCGTTGGTGATGAGGCCCATATCGCGCATGAACTTGCTCCAGAAGCGCGAGTAAATCAGGTGCAAGATGGCATGTTCGACGCCCCCGATGTACTGGTCAATGGGAAACCAGTATTGCGCGGTCTTGGGATCGAACGAAGCATGGTCGTTATGCGCGTCGGTGTAGCGATAGAAATACCAGGACGAGTCGACGAAGGTGTCCATGGTATCGGTCTCGCGGCGCGCCGGACCGCCGCACCGCGGGCAGGTCGCGTTGACGAAGTCCGGCAACTTGCCTAGCGGCGATCCACCAGCAAACGTGATTTCGACGTGCTCCGGCAAAATGACGGGCAAATCCTTTTCCGGCACGGGGACGATTCCATCCTTTTCGCAATAGAGCATGGGGATGGGCGTGCCCCAGTAACGCTGGCGGGAAATTCCCCAGTCTTTCAGGCGATAGGTGACGGTGGGTTTGCCGAAACCATTCTGCTCGGCGAACGCGGACATTTTCTTGATCGCGTCGGCGCACTCAAGGCCGCTGTACGGGCCGGAGTTGATGAGCATGCCCTCGCGCGCGACAAACGGAAGCGGCGGCTCGGTGACGGTTTCCTCCTGGTCGTCCGAGATGGGAAGAATCACGAGGCGGATCTCGAGCTTGTATTTCTTCGCGAACTCGTAATCGCGCTCATCGTGCGCCGGGACGCTCATGATGGCGCCAGTGCCATAATCCATGAGGATGTAGTTTGCTACCCAGACTGGAATCTTCTCGCCGTTGAAGGGATTGATGGCGTAGCGGCCAGTGGGGACGCCATGCTTCTCGATTTCGCCGATGTCGCCCAATTCTTTGGCTTTGCGCTGCTCGGCGATGAGTTGATCCACTTTGGCCTGCAAATCAGGGTTGTTGGCCGCGAGATCGGCGACAAGGGGATGCTGGGGTGCAAGTATCACCGAGGTCGCCCCGAAGATGGTGTCGACGCGCGTGGTGAAGACGCTGATGGTCGCGCCCCCTGATCCAAAGCCGGTGTGGGGTCGAGAGTAATCGAGCTTGAAATCGACCAGGGTGCCCTCGCTGCGGCCTATCCAGTTGCGCTGCATGGTGCGGACCTTCTCCGGCCAGCCGCCGAGTTTGTCGAGATCGCGCAACAATTCGTCGGCGTACTTCGTGATGCGCAAGAACCACTGCTCGAGTTCGCGCTGCTCGACGGCAGTATCTTCGTGGCGCCAGCAGCATCCATTCACGACCTGCTCATTGGCCAGTACGGTGGCGCATTTCGGGCACCAGTTGACTTTGCTTTTCTTGCGGTAGGCCAAGCCTTTTTCGTAGAACTTGAGAAAGAACCACTGGTTCCAGCGGTAATAATCGGGCAGGCAGGTGGTGACTTCCCTGGACCAGTCGTAGGCAAAGCCGAGGCGGTTCATCTGCGCCTTCATCTTGGCAATGTTGCCGAGGGTCCACTGGCGCGGCGGAGTGTTGTTCTGAATGGCCGCATTTTCCGCTGGCAAACCGAACGAGTCCCAGCCCATGGGATGGAGCACGTTGTGGCCCTTCATCCACATATAACGGGCCAGGGCGTCGCCGATGGCATAGTTGCGCACGTGTCCCATGTGAAGTGCGCCGGAGGGATAGGGCAGCATTTCGAGTACGTAGTACTTCTTTTTAGTCGAGCCGGCTGCCTCGGCGGCGTAGATCTGACGATTGCGTTCCCAGCGCGCGAACCACTTGGCTTCTACTCGCTGGGGATCGTAGCGGTCGTCGGGGCGGTCGCTGGGGCCAATGGTTTTCACGGTAGTGTCTTCCGATCTGTCTGACGCGGGCATAAGAGTGTGCAATCGATAATGAAATACTTGATTCTACAACGAGAGGGGTCGATTAACGCTCGGGGACCGATCGGTGGTTAGCGATGGAGCTCTTTGCGATGGCCGATTTCGAGAACCAGGACCGTGATTTTCTCGTCTTGTTAGCGGCAAATGTGGCGATTCGTGGCCGACGGGATATCGCCATGGTCCGCGTTTCTCGCCTAGCAAAGCCTTGCCCCATTGCCGGGGATCATCGCAGTCCGCCAGGGGCTCACGCAGGAAGCAGCTGGATCGCCTTCTGGGCCGGGCCTGCCCGCCTGGTGATCTGCTTTTCCGCAGTGCGGGTAATCTCAATCCGCCAGCGATTTGGTGGGTAAGTTCTGATTCGGCGAAACCAGGACCCCCCTTAAGTTCAGGTTCGAGGCGCATACCGAGCATGTTAAACAAGTTCAACAGCGTGCAGACCATCTCTCAAGGAGCGACCAGCTTCTTCAGAGTCTCTACGTTTCTACGGTCGTCGCCCGGCTTGTCAATGGGAGTTTCGGCAATGAAGGCAGCATGGGCGATGCGGAGATCGTTGAGGAGGATGCGGAAGGGCTCAAGACCAATGGTTCCCTTTCCGACGTGCTGATGGCGATCGAGCTTCGATCCGCGAGCGGCTTTGGCGTCGTTGCAGTGAATGACTCTCACGTGATTCAGGCCAACAGTCGCGTCGAGATGGAGAAGCGTCTGATCGATGCCTTCTCGCGTGACGATATCATAGCCTGCAACGTGAGTGTGGCAGGTGTCGATGCAGGCGGCAATGGGGACGATGCCGCGCAGGCGGCCGATGACTTCGGCGACTTGTTCGAAGCTGCCTCCCAGAGAAAACTCGGCGCCAGCCGTGTTTTCGATCAGGATGGTGAGGCCGCCTTTTGCGAGGTCGAGATCTTGGGTCACGGTGGCGATGGCAGCGGCAGTTTGCAGCAGGCCGGCTTCGCGATCGGCTCCGCGAAATGAACCGGGGTGCAGCACCAGGTAGTCAGCGCAGACCGCGAGCGCGCGTTCGATTTCGCCGCGGAAGGCTTCGATGGACTTCTTAAGGAACAACTGGTTCGTGCTGGCGAGGTTCACCAGGTAGTTGGTATGAATCACCAGCGGCTTTAGATTGTATTGCGCGCGCAGGCGAAACATTTGTTCGCACAGCGGATGGCTCAGCTCGTAAGGAGCCCACTGGCGCGGGCTGGAGGAAAAAATCTGCAGCGTGTTGCAGCCCAGCCGATAGGCGCGTTCGGCGGCGTTGTGAATGCCTCCGGCCGTAGAGGTGTGAATGCCGATGCGACGGGAAGTCAGGCGGGGCGGGCGTTTGGGTGCGGGCCGGGCGAGGATATCCTGTTCGTGAGCGATAGAGCGAGGCATGAAGAAAGTATAGATGCCGCTGCTGCGACGCCCCAAAGCCGTGCCCCAGTACAATAGATTCTCTTTCGCAGCGATCCGCGATTGAGATTTGCATGAGAGCTTTGATGAATCAAGAATTGACCCGTCCTGGATCCGCAAAGCCCAAGCCCTTGCGATCCGAAGCCTATTGGGTTAAGTATGGCTCCGTGGGTGCATTGGTGCTGGTCATCGTGTTCTTTGCGGTCGTGCGAGTGCGGCTACGCAACGCGCCTCTGGAACGCGATGAGGGCGAGTACGCGTACATGGGACAACTTTTGCTGCAAGGGATTCCGCCCTACAAGATTGCCTGCAATATGAAGTTGCCGGGGACTTACGCGGCATATGCGGCAATAATGGCTGTTTTCGGTGAGACCTCCGCAGGCATTCACCTCGGAATGATTCCGGTGAATGCGGCCGCGTCGATTATGGTTTTTTTCCTGGCGAAGCACCTGTATGGATTCCTCGCAGGCGCTGTGGCGGGATCCACCTACGCCTTCCTGTCCGTCCGGCCGGCACTGCTGGCCCTCGACGGCCATGCCACGCACTTTGTCGTCCTGGCGGCCTTGGCCGGTATTCTGCTACTGCTCTGGGCCATGAACACGAAGAGAATCCCTCTTTTCCTTAGCAGCGGGCTCTGTTTCGGCCTGGCGTTTTTGATGAAACAGCCCGGAATCCTGTTTGGGTTGTTCGCGGTATGCTTCTGGCTCTGGCAGGAATGGAGAAGGCCGTTTTCCTGGCGCGACCTCCTGATCCGAGGTGGCGCTCTGTTCGCTGGCATCGTATTGCCCTTTGGCCTAACGTGCCTCATGCTTTTCCGCGCCGGAGTTTTTCCTAGCTTCTGGTTTTGGACTTGGTCGTATGCGTCGCAGTATGGCGTGATAACAACCTGGCCGGATGTAGAGTACGCGTTGCGCTCCTTCTTGCCCGGGGTTATACGCCCGTTTGTGATCTGGGAAATTATTGCTATCGGCGTTGCCGCCCCCATTTGGAGCCGCTTTGCCCGGTTGCATGCGGGATTCGTCACCACTTTCTATTTGTTTTCCTGCCTGGCGATTTGTCCCGGGTTTTATTTTCGTCCTCATTACTACATTCTTATGCTGCCGGCGGCGGCGCTGGGTGCAGGAATTGCTGTCAGCGCGGCGCGAGAACTACTGCTCGAGCGGCAACTGGGCTCATTCTTTGTGTGGTTTCCAGTCCTGTACTTCACGGTCGCGTTTGCGATTTCTGTCGGCGCGGAGTATCGGAAGTACTTTCGGTTGGATCCCGTTGCCCTCGTGCGAAAAATGCAAGCCGGGGAACCATTCCCGGAAGCAGTCGTCGTCGGCAGCTACATCAAAGCGCACTCCACCGGGCAAGATACGATTGGAATCTTCGGCTCCGAGCCGGAGATTTGTTTCTATTCTGCGCGGCATTGTGCCACCAGTTATCTCTACTTCTTTCCCTTGATCGAGAAGCAGAAGTTTGCGCGGCAAATGCAAGACGATATGATGCAACAAATTCGAAACGCACGACCGGAGTTTCTGGTCTATGTCGACGAAGTCCGCTCATGGGGATCGGTCACCCATGTGCAAGAAAACCGGGGCTTCGTCGATATGACGTGGGCCTACGCTCATAGCGGCTATGAGTTGGTGGACGAGGTGGCGCTTGCGGACGATCGTGAACACTTGAGGGGGGATCGCGCAAGCTACTACGTTTTTCGGCGTAGCGGACGGTAGCGCGCTGGAAATGCCGCCGTTTGCGGTGCAAGACTGGGCAAAGGTAGACTTGAACGGCGGCTTAGTGAGGGGAATTTATGTTAGTTGTCATGAAGGCGCACGCTACTGAGGAGCAGGTGCGTGGCGTCTGCGAAAAAATTGAGGCGCTGGGGTATCGCGCACATGCTATGCCGGGCGCGCAGCGAACCGCCATTGGCATTACTGGAAACAAGGGCGAAGTGGAGCAGGGCACGCTCGAAGAAATGTCGGGCGTGCAGGAAGTGATTAAGGTTTCGAAGCCCTACAAGCTGGTAAGCCGCGATGTTAAAGAAGACAACACGGTGATTCGTTTTGCGGGGACTGCCGCTACTATCGGCGGCAAGGGGCTGGCGATTGTTGCGGGGCCGTGCGCCATCGAGAGCCGGGAGCAGGCGTTCGCCGTCGCCGAGCGTGTGCATCGGGCAGGGGCGCAGTTTTTTCGGGGCGGAGCCTACAAGCCGCGGACGTCTCCCTATTCTTTTCAGGGATTAGGCGAAGCGGGGCTGCGCATCATGGCAGAGATCCGACAGCAGTATGGAATGATGATTATTACGGAAGCGATCGATAACGAATCGCTCGATCTGGTAGAAGAGTACGCGGACATGATCCAGATCGGGGCGCGCAACATGCAGAATTTTTCGTTGCTGAAGCGCGCCGGCCGGGCGAAGAAGCCGGTGCTGCTGAAGCGTGGCATGTCGGCCACGCTGGAAGAATTTCTGATGGCGGCGGAATACATCTTGAGTGAAGGCAACTACAACGTGGCGCTGTGCGAGCGCGGCGTGCGGACGTTTGCCGACCACACCCGCAACACGCTCGACCTAAGCTTGGTGCCCGCAGTGCAGCGGCTAAGCCATCTGCCAATTTTTGTCGATCCCAGCCACGGGACGGGCAAGCGCAATAAAGTCACGCCGCTGTCGCGTGCGGCCGTGGCTGTGGGCGCGGATGGATTGATGGTGGAAGTGCACAACAGGCCCGATGAGGCAATGTCGGATGGTCCGCAGTCGCTGTTTCCCGATCAGTTTGATGAGTTGATGGTGCAGGTGCGGCAGATCGCGGCGGTGGTGGGAAGGACGGTGCCGGGCATTGGGATTAGGGAGACGATGTCAGTTAGCAACTAAGCGAGAGTCCCGGTATTCAGAGGTCATAGGGAAAATGTCCGGCATCTTGTCCATGCGAGTGTCATTGCGTTTCTTCTCGCCGCTCCATGTTGTGCAAAGAACTGTAAAGTTTGTAGCCTTTTGGTCGGACCTGAGCCAAGCTAGACTTTTCGGGCCGCTGGCGCTTGCAGGCGCGATGAGTCATACTGCACTCGCCGCGGGATGACGCTCGACTGCGCTCAGGGTCTGAAGCCAACCCCTGACGCGAATGCTGTACGCATGGTGAGTGTTGCCTCGGGCTGCTTTTCGCGGGCTGCTGAGCTTGGTTGGAGATGTGGCCATGGGTTGCAAAAAATTTCGCAATATGTTTCGTAAGTGTATTTCCGGTTTGAGCGTGGTTGTTCTGGGAGCCGCGGTGTTGGTGTATCCGTGCGCGATGCTCGCCCAACGCGGTGCCGGCGGCGGGCACACTGGGGGCGGCGTTGCCGGCGGAGAGGGATTGAGTGGAGTTGGCAAACCTACCGGCGTGGACGCGAAGGATGACTTGCGGGACTTCCACGAAGTCATGGCTGTGCAAGCCACCAACCAGCAGGTCATCGCCTACGACTTGATGCTGAAGAGCACGGCGGCCGCCAGCACACAATTGCAAGCTTTTCGAGAAGAACTTGGCAAGGAGAGCCAGGGATCCGAACTCGCCAGTCGGGGGCTCACTCTCAACCAGGCGCTCGAAAAAGCGCGGACTCAAAACAGGGCGTTCCTGGACGGATTTTCCGAACCACAGAAATCCGGGCTGAAAGAAATCAGCAAGAGGCTGATCAAGGCGGATTCCGACCTGGCGCAACAGGCGAATGCCCTTGATCAACAGGTTCGAGAGGCGAAGGCACCTGCCCCTCAGATCGCGACTTCGGCGCAGAGCCTGGACCACGCGCTCACGAGTTTCCAGAGCGAACAACTCGATCTGGGAGCGGAAATGAGCATCGGGGCCGCCAAGAACGGCCAGGACTCCGCTTTCAACCTTCCGCCGGTGAAGAACTCGGTCAACTTCGAGCATCAGCCGATCTCGATCACAACGTCGGGAGTGATTTCCAAGGGCGCGGCAGCAGGCGGCCAGAACACCTTCAAACTTGAGCTGATCGCGGACTTGTCGGACCTGCAGCAGAACATTACGGAGGTCCTGCATACGCAACTCGACAAAGCTGAGCGTTGCGGAGAGCGGATTGCCATTCAGAGCGCGACACTCACGCCCTTGGAGCCCAAGAGCTTGGTGGTTGTGCGATTGCACTATGAGCGCTGGGCCTGCTTCGGCAGGGAAGCGAACGAAATGGCGGAAGGCAACGGCACGATCGAGGTGAAGCTGACACCGTCGGTTGCAGAAGACGGTTCGTTGCGACTGACGCCGGAGATTGGCCGCGTTGAAGCGGAGGGGTTGATCGGCGAGTTGCTGCGCTCGGGCTCTTTAGGGGATACGCTGCGCGACAAAATCACGGAGTCGCTTCTTTCCACGGTCCGCAAGGCTGGGGACTTCAACGCGACGCTTCCTCCTGCAGCGCGGGGCAACGCCACACTCCACCGCGCGCAATTTCAGGGTACCGGCTCGGGTAAGCTGCTGGTGGTGTTGGATGGAGTGATCCTGGTTTCGAACGACCAGGTAACATCCTTGACCAGCGAATTGAAGGGACGATCGTCCACGCCGGAAACAGTGCAGGAAACCGTGCCACGCTAGCTGCCGCGGGAAGAACTTCTCTCTGGTAGTCTTGTTTCTTCCGAGGGAAGCGGCCATTATCTTGCGAAAATTCCTCCTCCTCATCATGGTTCTGGTTCCGCTCGCGGGCGGGCTGGGATGGTGGTATTTCCGGGAGCAGGCTTTGCCGGATTATGGGCCGGCTTATCGCGAATATGCCTACGTCACCAACGGCAAGAGCAATACGGTCAGCGTAATCGATCTGCGAACCTTCGAGCCGGCAAAGACCATTGCTGTGGGCGCGGAGCCGACGGGAGTAGCGGCCAACAGTAAAAAGAATGAAATCTATGTGGTCAACACGGCGTCGAACAACGTCAGCGTGATCGATGCCGGAAAGAACGCCGTGGTGGCCACAATCGGAGTTCATGGGAGGCCGTACTTTATCGATGTTTCCGAAGACGGGAAGCGCGCTTATGTGGCGAACTCGGCCTCGGCCAATGTTTCGGTGATCGATCTGGAGAAGCGCGCGGTTCTCGGCAACGTGCGCGTGGGCTCTGCGCCCGGACTGGCACGGGTTTCGCCGGATGGCGCCACCGTGGTGATATCCAATCGTGGCGACAACACGGTTTCTCTGATGGATGCGAAGCTGCTGCGGGTGCGGGCAACTTTGCCGGTGTGCCAGCAACCGGAAGACATCGCCATCCTGCCGGATTCGAGCAAAGCGTTTGTGGCGTGTTCGGGTTCGTCTCAGGTGGCATCCATCGCTTTAGCCAGCAGCCAAGGGGACAGCGGCCCGACGAGCGACCGGGTACTGGCGCTGCTCGATGTGGGGCGGACGCCGGTGAGCCTTGCACTGAAACCGGATGGCGGCGAGCTGATCGTGTGCGACTTCGATTCCGACAGCATTTCGATCATTGAGACGGGCCACGATGAGGTCGGCAGCAGCGCGCTGATGGGGCAACATCCGGCGCACGCGGTGGTCACGCTCGATAACTCGCGGTTATATGCCAGCAACTTCGGCTCCAATAGCGTTGCCGTCTATGACATTGACATGGGGCGAAGAATCGACACCGTGGCGGTGGGCAGCCGACCGGATGGCCTGGCGCTGTCGCAGGACCAGAAGTATCTTTTAGTGCTGGACACGCAAGCGGGCGATGTCACGGTGATCCAGAGGCGCACGGCGCGGAAGTTGGAGCCAACGGAATATTCGCTTCTGACCATGATTCCAGTGGGCGTGCAGCCGAATGGGATCGTGGTGAAGGCGTTTATGATGAGTGGGCCAGGGAAAAAGTAACGTTCGACCGCAGCATCGCGCGCGAGGGACCTGGGAACCAACCTACGAACCTGAATATTTGGCGAGGGGATCAGGTAGGAATCTTCAGAATCAGATAAGCGCCCACCAGAGCGAAGATCAGGTCCGGCGACCAGGCAGCCAGCGCCGGGGGCAACTGGCTGATGTCCCCCATGGCCTCGAACAACCGCGATACAACGGTGTAGACCACGGCGATGCCCACCGCGACCGCAATTCCCGTGATGGCTCCCTTCTTGCCCGCTGACAGGGAAAACGGAACGGCGAGGGCAGCCATGATCAGCGTGATCAGCGGGTAGGAGAGCTTCCTGTTCAACTGCACCCGGAGCCGTACTACGTCGAAGCCGCTTTGCTGTAGATCGCGAATGTAGCGGCGCAGTTCCTCATAGTTCATCTCAGAATACTGCTTCACCTCCTTCTTGAAATATGACGGCGCTTCGCTGATCTGGGGGAAGGTGGAGACGTCGAAGGTGCGGTAGCCGTTTTCGGCGATGGCGGCACCACGCAGAGTACGCTGCCAGCCTTGTTCGTAGATCCAACGGCCCATGCTGCCGGCCCAGTGTGCGCGTTCGGCGTGGATGCGCTGGGTGATCGCGAAGCTGGCGGGGTCGAGTTGAAAGATGGTGAGGTTGGCGAACTGATCGCGGTCCGCATCGAAGAACTGGTAATAGTAAATGTCGTTGTTCTGGCCGAAAATCCAGCGGCGGTCGGGACGCAGATAGGTTTGCGGAGGTTTGCCCTTAATCTGGTTGTGCAGCGCATCCTGTCGCTTGTTGGCGTGGGGCAGATAGAACTGGTCGGCAAAGAACAGACCCGCTGCCAGCACCCCAGCTGCAACCATCACAGGCGTGACGATACGGTAGATACTGGTTCCGGTGGCCTTGATCGCAGTGATCTCGTTCGACCGGTTCATGAGCCCGAAAGTGATCAGCACCGACAGCAGCATGATCAGCGGGGCAACGCTGTACAGCAGGTAAGGAGAAGCGTTGAGCAGATACTCCACAACCACAATCGCAGGCGTCTGATTGCGCAGGATGTCGCCCAGCAACTCGAACAGTGTGAACACCTGCATCAGGACAAGGAATGCAGCGACAATCATCCCCAGGTAGAGGAAAAAATCGCGGAGAATGTAGTCATCGAGCAGCGTAGGGAAGCTTGCACTGAAAACTCTCCGCCGCGTGGAGGCGCGCTCGAAAGCGTTGGTGGTGTCTCTGCGCTTACGCCTGCGATCGTATGCCATGCCGTTCGCCCGGAGTTCGTCGCGCTTCCCAGCTAACCGGATCGCCGAGAAAGCAAAGGGCCGGCGCTCGGCCTGCCATAGCAGGAATAAAGCTGCGGCAAAGAATACGAGGTTGGCCAGCCAGGCTCCGAATATGGGGTTGATCCTACCCTGCTTGGCCAGCGAAACTCCGATCAGAGAAATGAAGTAGTAGACGAAGACCAGCGCAATCGTGAGCACGAACCCGCCGGACTTGCCGCTCTTCTTCGACGAGAGTCCCAAAGGGATGCCGACCATGGCCAGCACCAGACAAGCACTTGGCAAGGCGAAACGGTTGTGAAACTCGATGAGGTACAACCGCGCCGACACCGGATCGGCGCCGGCGGCGCGCTCACGCAGTGCCCAGGTGCCGATGGCTCTGTACGGGATTTGTTCGTCAGATTTGTTCTCCGAGGAAGCCAGTTCGATGGGGATATCGGTCTGCTGGAAAGTGGAAATCTGATAATGGTCCACTTTCGCGGGATCGGTCTCGTGGGTGTAACCATCGGTTAAATGCAGATGCAGGCGGTCCTGACCCTCGGGAACGAGGATTCCCTCGCGGGCCAACGTGATGCTTGGATTGGCGGGATCCGAGATGTCGGCGAGAAACACGTCGTTCCAGACCGCACCCCCTTGCGCGCTATGCACGTCTTGCACGTAGAGCACGAGCTTGGGAAACCCTTCATAGAACACGCGAGGTTGCACTTCGTAGGAAACTTGCGAACCTTTGAGTTGATCCTCCAGGTGCCCCAACGAGGCCAGTGACCAGGGCGCCAGAAAAAGCCCGTTGAGCAGAGCCATCGCCCACGCGGCGGCGACAAAAATCGCCAGCACCCGGCCGAAGTCCCAAACTCCCATGCCGCTGGCGCGCATGGCGGTGATTTCGCTGTCGGCGGCGAGCCGGCTCAGCCCAATAAGTATGCCGACCAATACGCTCATCGGGATGGTGTAGGTGAGGGCGAATGGCACGGTGTAGAAGAAAATCTGGGCGACGCTCGGAAGGGGCGCGCTGGCGCGCACCACGAGTTCCAGAATGTGTCCCAGATCGCGCGTGAACAACACAAAAGTGAAGATCGCCGCGCCGATGAGGGCGTGCGAGGTTACTTCGCGCAGAATGTAGCGGGTGAGAATCCGCATGGTAGCGCGCCGGCTGAGGGCAGGATAGCACTAAAAAGCAGTTGCCAGTCGCCGGTTGCCAGTTCTTGCCGCTGACGACTTGGCGAGAACGCCGCTCTAATGTTCGGATCGGAACATTTCAGAATGGCGAAGTTCCTTGGTGTAAGTGGTCCTCGAGGGGGCTTTTGGCCGGATCAATAGATTCAAGGGGTTAGAGTGTGGAAGATAAATCTCTACTTTCGAGGAGTCAAATGCCTGCAAAACTAGACTCGACACCCGCGCCGGGTACTTTACGGCGCTCAAAATCGGAGTGAGGCGGTGGTCCCCGCTTTTCGCGGGGTGGACTAGTTCGACGTGAGCCGCTTTTGACTTCTTTGGTACTCGAGTTCCCGACGCCCTCTGCTCTCGGTCTGATGGTCGGAGAAGTATGTCTTCAGCAAGGGGTGTAGATCGTGGGAACGCCCGTGCCTAGAGCCCGATGGCACCGTGAGAATTCCCTGTTATCCCGCTTTCAGAAATAGCGCAGCCAGCGGCGGCAGCGTCAGCTTCAGCGAATAGGGGCGGCCGTGGACTGGTTCTTCTTCGGCATGAACCCCGCCGAGGTTGCCCACGCCGGTGCCGCCGTATTCCAATGCGTCGCTGTTGAGCAGTTCGCGCCAGTAGCCGCCCTCGGGCACTCCCACGCGATAGCCAATGCGCGGGATCGGCGTGAAGTTGCAAACGATGAGAACCGTGTCTTTCGGAGATTCGCTCTTGCGCAGTAATGAAATCGTGCTGGTCAGATTGTCGTTGCAATCCACCCACTCGAAGCCGGCAGGATTGGTATCGAGCACATGCAGGGCAGGCTCACTGCGATAGGTCCTGTTCAACTGCCCAACCCAATTCTGCAACCCGCTGTGAACAGGATACTGCAGCACATGCCACTCCAGGCTGGTGTCATGGCCCCACTCGCGGACCTGCCCGAACTCGCAACCCATGAACATCAACTTCTTGCCGGGCTGGGCGTACATATAACCGAACAACAGCCGCAGGTTGGCAAAGCGATCGTGCTCGTTGCCGGGCATCTTGCCGATCAGCGATCCCTTGCCGTGAACGACCTCATCGTGCGAAAGCGGCAGCACAAAGTTTTCCTGGAACGAGTACAACATGCGGAAGGTGAGCTGGCTGTGATGATACTTGCGGTGAATGGGATCTTGCTTGAAGTACTCGAGCGTGTCGTGCATCCATCCCATGTCCCATTTCATGCCGAAGCCCAGGCCGCCGAGATATACCGGCCTTGAAACCATGGGCCAGGAAGTGGATTCTTCCGCTGTAGTCTGGATGTCTGGGTGCTCCTTGTACGCTTCCTGATTGAAGCGGCGGAGGAACTCGATAGCCTCGATGTTTTCCCGTCCGCCGTATTTGTTGGGAATCCACTCACCCTGCTGGCGGGAATAATCGAGGTAAAGCATGGAAGCGACCGCATCCACGCGCAGGCCGTCGATATGATACTTGTCGAGCCAGAACATCGCGCTCGACATCAGAAAGCTGCGGACCTCGGTGCGTCCGTAGTTGAAGATGTGCGTTTTCCAGTCGGGATGAAAACCCTGCCGCGAATCCGCATGCTCATAGAGATGAGTGCCGTCGAAGTAGGCCAGGCCGTGGGCGTCGGAAGGGAAGTGCGAAGGCACCCAGTCGAGGATTACGGCGATGCCGTGCTGGTGCAGGTAGTCCACCAAATACATGAAATCCTGCGGCGTGCCGTAGCGCGAGGTGGGGGCGAAATAGCCGGTGGTCTGATATCCCCAGGAACCGTAGAAGGGATGCTCCATCACGGGCAGGAATTCCACGTGCGTGAATCCCATGCGTCCGGCGTACTCCGCGAGCCGCGGTGCGGTCTCGCGATAGGTTAGCGGACGGTTATTTTCCTCGGGGACGCGCATCCACGAGCCGAGGTGAACTTCATATATGGCCTGTGGCGCACGCAGCGAGTTGCGCGCCGCGCGCTTCTCCATCCAGTCGCGGTCGTTCCACTGGTAGTCGAGGTCCCACACCACGGATGCGGTGCGGGGCGGCTTCTCATGCAGAATGCCGAGGGGATCGGCCTTGTCAATCTGATAGCTGTGACTTCGCGACTCGATGTGGAATTTGTAGAGCGCACCCTTGGTCACACCGGGGACGAAGCCTTCCCAGATCCCGGAGTTTCCACGGGGGGCGAGCAGGTTGGTGCGCGCACCCCACGCGTTGAAGCTGCCGATCACCGAAACTAGGCGTGCGTTCGGCGCCCACACGCTAAAGACTGCGCCGGTTTGTCCGTCGCGCGAGACGAGATGGGCACCCATGGTCTCGGGCATGCGATAGTTGCTGCCTTCGTTGAACAGGTAAAGATCCTGCTCGGAGAGCAGCGTGATGCGGTCAGAAGATGCGGGGATGGAGGAGTCGGGCATTTTGTGCGCTCTTAGTGTACCGGAAGATGTGCGTGAGGGCACCGGTGGTGGCGTAATCTGTGGGAGCCGTCTGGCGGCCGACCAGGCTGCAGGAAAAAGCGCCCGCAGAATTCGTGACCGGCGAACTGCAGCGGCCGATCCTTAGAGCTCCTTTCTTGGGACTAATGATATATGAGCAAACCGACGAAAACGCGGCGCGATCCCGGTCGCACCTACATTGACCAGGAAAAGAAGCGACGCCCCAATCCCTCGCTTCAAGGACGATTCGATAAGTGGTGATTTCCCAAGCACTTGCTGGCCTGTCTATTCGTGCCACCGGGCACCCTGAATCTCCATGCTAGACTGACTCTTCCGCTCATGCCCGCCCTGCGTCTAATCCTTCTCTGGCACCAACACCAGCCTTTCTACAAAGATCTGGTGACGGGCGAATACCGTCTGCCGTGGGTGCGCCTGCACGCGCTCAAGGACTATTACGGTATGGTCAAGCTTCTGGACGAGTTTCCCAATGTCCACCAGAATTTCAATCTGGTGCCTTCACTGATCACACAGATTCAGGATTACGTCGCAGGCACGGCCCAGGATCCGTTTTTTGAGGTGGCGGCTAAGCCGGCAAGCGATTTGACGCTGCAGCAGCGAAAGTTCGCCCTGCAGTATCTTTTTCAGGCCAACCCGGGAAATTTGATTGGGCGGTATCCGCGCTACTGGGAACTCCGGGAACGGTTCCGGGAGCATGGATATTCCGCTGAGAAGGCGGAAAAATATTTTGAGCCGCAGCACTTCACCGACTTGCAGGTGCTGTCGCAGATGGCATGGTTCGACGAATTCTTTTTGGAAGACAAGGACATTGTGGCACTGATCAAAAAGGAGCGCTACTACACGCTCGAAGATCAGGAATTTGTGATCGCGCGCGAGCGCGAACTGCTGGGCAAGGTTCTGCCGGCATATGCCGACGCCGCGAAGAAAGGCTCAATCGAGATTTCGGCCACGCCTTTCTATCATCCGATTCTTCCGCTGGTCTGCGACACCAATGCGGGCGCGGCTTCTACACCAGGCCTGCCCCTGCCCCAGAACCGGTTTCGTCATCCTGAGGACGCACGCGAACAACTGGTCCGCGCGCTCGATCTCCATCAGCAAGTGTTTGGAGTGCGGCCGCAGGGCGTCTGGCCGTCGGAGGGCAGCGTCTCGGAAGAGACGCTGGCCATTGCGCACAGCCTCGGGATTAAGTGGATGGCCACCGATGAAGGTGTGCTCGGGCGCAGCACTGGAGTCTCCTTTGACCGCGATGGCAACGGCCGGTTGCCCGCGCACCTGGCCGAGCGGCTCTATAACATTTACCGCTATGAGAACGGCCCGACCGCCATGCACATGGTATTTCGCGACCACACGATTTCCGATCTGATCGGCTTTGTCTATTCGGGGATGGATCCGCGCGATGCTGCCGGACATCTGCTGCACAACATCAAGGAAGCGGCTCAGCCGGTGCTGGCGCGAGGGCAAGACGCCGTGGTGTCGGTGATCCTCGATGGGGAGAATGCCTGGGAATATTACCCAAAGTCGGGGCGGGAATTTCTGCGGCGATTCTACGACGCGCTGGAGCGCGAGGCAGGTCTCGAAGCAGTTACGGTTGCGGAGGCGACTGCGCGTCATCGTAACTTCTCGCCGTTGAAGTCCCTGGTGCCGGGCTCGTGGATCCATGCCAACTTCAACGTCTGGATTGGCGCTCCCGAAGATAACCGTGCTTGGGACTATCTGTACCACGCGCGCGAGTTCTACGCCCAGAATGCGGCCCGCGCCAGCAAAGCTCAACAAAGGCTAGCCTTTGAGGAAATCCTGATTGCCGAGGGCAGCGACTGGAACTGGTGGTACGGACCGGAGCACCATTCGGCCAACGACCACGATTTTGACGAACTCTACCGCAAGCATCTTTCAAATATTTATCAGGCCTTGGGAGCGGCGCCTCCGGATTATTTGTCGCACCCGATCACGGCGGGCGAAGTCCGTCCGGCCTTCACGCCGCAGACGGCCTACATTCATCCCCGCGTGTCAGGTGACAAGATTCGTTACTTCGAATGGATGGGCGCGGCCGTTTTCACGGCCGATCAGCGTGCCGGCGCCATGCACGGAAAACAATTTCTGCTGGATTCCGTGTATGCCGGGATCGACAGCGCGTTCGTCTACGGACGATTGGATTTTGCCGGGCCCGTGCCGGATATGGAGTTCGACCTGGTGGTGAACCTGGAATCGTGGGCGAGCGCAGAAGCAGGCCCACGGCGGACGCTGCGGTTCGATGCCAAGGTGGCGGACCGCAAGCTGACGGGATGGAAGGTCGAGGGCCTGGAAGAATCAGTGTCAGCCGCTTCATCCCAGAGTGAGGAAAACGCCAAGGCAGCCCTGGTGCGCAACTTTGAATTCCGCTTGCCGCTGAGTTGGTTGCTGGCGTCGCCGAGCGCGATGGCAAGCCCAGGTACCACCGGTAAGCCTGCAGGCCAGCCTCAGACGAGCGTTGCGGCGATCGCTCCGACCAGCTGGCTGCGGCTACGCTTCAGCCTCTGGCACAATCGTCTGCCCGTGGACGCCTTGCCGGTCGAAGGTTGGATCGAACTGCAGTTGCTGAGCGAGGGAGAACTGGCAGCGGGGATGTAAGAACGGAATGGAGTTGCTCTCCGTAAAACAAAAGCCGGAGGCGCGTGCCTCCGGCCTAGGGAAGAGCTGAAACTGTTTACTGTCCCGCGCTAGCTACTGCAGGGGTCATGGCCAGCGGGCGGTTGAGTTCGAGTGTGAGTTCGGTGCCGGAGTGCAGGGTGGCGGAGCGGTGTTTGCTCAGCCAGTGAGCTCCGGTTGAGCCTGCGCCAACCACACCGCCGATGAGGACTCCGGCCGGACCGCCGATGAGGCCGCCGATCAACATACCACCGGCTGTACCGCCGCCGGTTTCTATCTGGTCGCGACGGTCGTGACCGGATCCTTTGAACTCGCCTTCCTGGTTAACGTCGGTGTCGTGTCCGGCATCGGTGTCCACCAGAGTCGCATCGAGGAAGAATCGTTCGCCGGTGGGGAGGACCAGGGCTTCGGGCATGATTGCGATGGTCGGCTTGCCCGCAATGCGGCGTGGTTCGGCCACCTTGGTGACGCGGCCTTCGACCACCGCTCCGGCAGGAATTACCGTGTTACCGTTGAGCACCACGGGCTCTGTCAGGCGTGCCTGGAAAGGGTCACCCGCTTTGTTGCTGAAGGTCGCGAGAGTAGTCTCGAGCTTGACCATCAGGGCCGTGCCGGCCGGTACTGGCGGACTGGTCTGCGCCACGGCCATGGTACTCAAGTAAGAACATGCCAGCAAGATGCAAGATAGAACCGTCCATTTCTTCATCGCTCCTCCTCCTCCTCAGGTCTTACAAACTCAGGTCTTACAAACCCCTAAATCTCTCCATTGTTGTTTATGACTCTAGACCAGGCAGAGGGCTGGGGCAATATGCGGCGGGACCGGGGAATCAGCGAAGATAAGGGGTGGCATGTTGCATTTAGGGACGGGAAATGCGCAGGCTGTGGTGCCGCTCCATTGCCGTGATCCTCCTCCGTATATAATCGTGGGTTTCGGAACCACCCCATGAAAGAAACCCATACGAGCGGCTGTTTTCTAACGGACCCGCTTCCGACCTTCAGTTCGGGCTCTCTCAGGCGCGTCGCGTGGGTGAACGACGATTCACCGATTACGTACTCATATAGAGACAAGGACGGTAGCGCTGTATGACGAACATCGCAGCCATCATCGGACACGAGGTGCTGGATTCGCGCGGCAATCCTACGGTAGAAGCGGAAGTGCAACTGGCGGGCGGCGCGGTTGGACGGGCCATTGTGCCCAGCGGAGCCTCGACCGGCGAGCATGAGGCCGTGGAACTGCGCGACGGCGACCATGCGCGTTTTCTCGGCAAAGGAGTTCTCAAGGCGGTAGAGAACGTCAACGGGGAGATCGCGGATGCATTGGCGGATTGGGATGCCGCTGACCAGCGAGGGCTGGATCAGAAGATGATTGAACTGGATGGCACGGTGAATAAAGGGCGGTTGGGAGCGAATGCGATTCTCGCCGTCTCCATGGCAGCAGCGCGCGCAACCGCCGCGGAATACGGCCTGCCCCTCTACCGCTATCTCGGCGGTGCAGGCGCCAACACGCTGCCTACGCCGATGATGAATATCCTCAACGGCGGAGCGCACGCCGACAACAATGTCGACTTCCAGGAATTCATGGTGATGCCAGTGGGCGCCCCTTCGTTTTCAGAGGCGTTGCGCTGGGGCGTGGAAGTTTTTCATACGCTCAAGGGAGTGCTGAAGAAGCGCGGCTACAACACGGCGGTTGGCGATGAGGGCGGATTTGCGCCTTCGGTGAAGTCGAACGTCGAGGCCATCGAAGTGGTGCTGGAGGCGATTCAGCAGGCCGGCTACAAGCCGGGAGAAGAGATCGCAATCGCTCTCGATCCCGCGGCCAGCGAGTTTTATCAGGACGGCAAGTACGTTTTCAAGAAGTCAGACAAGTCGGCCAAGAGTTCCGACGACATGGTACAGTTCTATGCCAAGTGGGTAAGGGATTATCCCATCGTTTCGTTGGAGGATGGTTTATCGGAGGACGACTGGGAGGGCTGGAAGAACCTGACCAAGGAACTTGGCGGCAAGATTCAACTCGTGGGCGACGACATCTTCGTCACCAACATTGCCTTCCTGCAAGAGGGAATTGACAAGGGCGTCGCAAACTCAATCCTGATCAAGGTGAATCAGATCGGCACAGTCAGCGAGACCCTCGACGCGATCGATCTGGCACGGCGCAATGCTTACACATCGGTGATCTCGCATCGTTCGGGCGAAACTGAGGACACGTTCATCGCAGACTTCGCCGTCGCCACCGGCGCGGGTCAGATCAAGACGGGCTCGGCTTCGCGCACGGACCGCATCTGCAAGTACAACCAACTGCTGCGGATTGAAGCGGAGTTGGGCGATTCCGCGAGGTTTTTGGGACTGAAGGCGCTGAACTACCGGGGCTGAACCCGGCTGAATCCTTAAGGTCTGACGAGCAACATTCCTGCAAGGCGGAGGTTTCTATGAGACTGAGGTCATTGCCGTTCGCGTGTCTTATCGCTTTGTCGATGTGCGCTGGGGCGCAGACCACCGTCTCGGTCGCTCCGGACGCGGTTTCCAAGGAAGACGTCCAGAAGCTCTTTGATGTGATGGCCAGCCGCGACCAGATGCGCCAAATGATGCAGCAGGTGTTCGCGCAGATGCGGAGCCTGAACCGTGAGCAGGTCAGAAAACGGCGTCCAGATGTTACCGAAGAAGAACTCGCGCGGATAGACCGCGAGTCCGAGGACGTCATTAAGAATTTTCCCATGGACGCGATGCTGAGCGACATGATCCCCATCTATCAGCACCACTTTGCGAAGTCTGACATTGACGCATTGATTACTTTTTATTCTTCTCCGGCCGGGCAGAAGTTTCTCCACGAGATGCCTGCGGTGACGTCGGAAACCATGCGCGCGGTATATCCGCGAATACAGGCGGAGGTCGACGCGGCGCTCAAGCGAGCCGAGGAGAAATCCGATTCGCCGCAGAAATAAGGCGGTACGGCTGAAGCTGCGCCCGTCCTGTTTCCTTCACGGTATCAGCTAGAACCCAGGAGCTAGAAGCTGCATTTATGTCCCGCCCCAAACCACTCGTTCTCATCGTCCTGGACGGCTGGGGTTACCGCGCCGAGACCAAGGCCAACGCCATCGCGCTGGCGCGCAAGCCAACCTATGACCGTCTGCTGCGCGAGTATCCCAACACGCTCATTCATACCAGTGGGCCTTTTGTGGGCCTGCCCCAGGGGCAAATGGGCAACAGCGAGGTCGGGCATCTCAACATTGGCGCCGGGCGCATCGTGCACATGGACATCACTCGCATCGACCTGATGATCCAGAACGGCGAGTTCTTTGCACATCCAATACTGCTCGCGGCCATGAAGCATGCACGCGTGGGCGAGCGGAGGCTGCATCTGTTTGGCCTGGTTTCCGATGGCGGTGTGCACTCGCAGCAGGCTCATCTATACGCGCTGCTGAGGATGGCGAAGCAGAATGGAGTCGATCGTGTCTTCGTCCACGCCTTCATGGATGGCCGCGACACACTACCCACCAACGGCGCGGGTTATCTCGAACAGTTGCAGCAGAAGATGCGCGAATATAATTCCGGTAAGATTGCCACGGTGAACGGCCGCTACTACGCGATGGATCGCGACCGGCGTTGGGAGCGCATCGCCAAGCCCTATAACGCGATGGTCTTCGGCGACGCCGAAGGTGGCAAGTGTGCAGACCCAGTTCAGGGAATGAAGGACTCCTACAACAAGGGGCTCACCGATGAGTTTGTGGTGCCGTTTGTTTGCACCGACAAAAGCGGTCAGCCGCTGGCAAGTATTCGCGAGGATGATGCTTGTATCTGCTTCAATTTCCGCGCCGACCGCGTACGCCAGATCACGCGAGCAGTGGCGCGTAACAGCGGTCTGAACCCCAAGGGTGGCAGCGATCTTCCGGGCGCCGCTGATCTCGACGCCACGATTCCCCGCGACCGTGTCCCGAAGAATCTGCACTACGTTTGCATGACGCAATATGACCGAAACTTCAGCCTGCCGGTGGTGATTCCGCCGGAATCGATGGCGAACATCCTGGCCAACGTGATGGGTAATCTCCAACTGCGCAACCTGCGCGTGGCCGAGACCGAGAAGTATGCACACGTTACATACTTCTTTAATGGCGGCGTGGAGCAGCCGTTTCCCGGCGAAGAGCGCGTGATGGTGCCCTCGCCCAAGGTTGCGACTTACGATCTGAAGCCGGAGATGAACGCCGCCGGCATTGCCGATGCCGTCGTGAAGGCCATGGACTCAGCAACATTTGACGTAATTATCGTGAACTTCGCCAATGCGGATATGGTCGGGCACTCGGGCAAGATCGAGCCTACTGTGAAAGCCGTCGAGACCGTGGATGCCTGCCTGGGCCGCATCGAAACCGCGGTTCGCGCCAAGGGCGGCGCAATGCTCATCACCGCCGATCACGGCAACGCCGAGATGATGATCGACCCGGTCACCGGCGGTCCCCATACGGCGCATACCTGCAATCCTGTGCCGTTCATCGTGGTCGCAGACGATGCCAAGCAGTACACCCTCAAGCCCAACGGCTCGTTGCGGGATATTTCGCCGACCATCCTCGGGATGCTGGGCGTCGATGAACCGAAAGAGATGACAGGACACGATCTGCGCGCCTTCCTCAAAAGCCAATGAAAAACCGCTGAAGAAATGGAACCGGCTCGAAGTCACCCAGTCACCTCATCGGTGCAAGGCGCTTAGTACTCGTCCATGATGGCGCAGGGGCGAACGCGCTCAATTGTGGAACTTCTTGACTGCGAAAATGCCAAGCACGACGAAAAGCGCCATGACGATAAGCTGTACGACTAGGAACGGCGGCTCTTTTTGCGTCGGAGCCAGCGCGTGCACAGCCGGTACTTTCAGGAAAACCTGCACCACCAACACGAAGACATTCAGATAGAGGGCAAGCACGGCGCATACTACGTAGAGCCAGCGCCAGGCGCCAGCCAGGTGGAGGGCGTAGCGCGCCAGGATCGCAACCGCGAGCGCCACCAGCGAGATGACGCCGACCACATGAGACGGCAAGAGGTGTTCGAACGGAAACAGGAACCCGGTCAGGCTGGTTAAGACTGTGGTCACGAGAAAAATCGCGGTCGCGCCGTCGAAGCGTTTTCCGAGAAGCATCCCGTAGGCGACCAGGAATCCCGAGCCGATGCCGACCAGGCTCAACAACACATGCACGAGGGTGAAAGTCGATGTCGTCATGCCTAAGATCATGATGCTGCTCCTTTCAGAGTCGAGATATTACGTCCGCAGCGGAGAAACTGCAAGACGGGCTGCGACCAGAGACGAATGACCCTCCGCTTCGTGCTACAGTTTTCTTCGGGCATTTATGTTCGCCAATTCCATGGAGCCGCAGACCATTCTTATCCACCTGGCGCTCAAGCTGGGGGTGGCCGCCGCCGTCTCCAGCACTCTGGTGCGCTCCAAGGAATTCAAATTGTTGTTATTTCGCGACGAGCGCACATTCCGGCAGAAGGTTTACCTCGCGTTATGCATGGCGCTTCCTATCATGGTTGGGGTCTGGATTCGTATTTCGGTCCCGAGCTTTCTGGCGGGCGATCTGAGTTTTGAAACCGCGCTTCTGCTGGGCGTAATCGGCGGACGCTGGGCGGGATCTCTCGGCGGCGTGCTGATGGGGATACCCGCTCTGCTGCATGGCGAGTGGGCGGCGCTGCCCTTCGCAGTGCTTTCTGGTTTTATCGCCGGCCAACTGCGTACCATGGCCGCCGACAAGGATGACATCTGGTCGTTCTCCCCGTTCATCGATCAAAGCATTTTTCGGCTGATTCGGCGCAATCTGCCGCGCCCGCGATTGTTCGACTGGCAGATCATGTTCTTCGTCACGGTGTTTGGCCTGAGATTCGTGCAGACGGAGCTTAAGCGATACTTTCCTCATTCCATTTTCAGCCTCGAGAGCCCGGGCAACCTGTGGGTGTGGGGTGCGATTTATGCCGCGTCGGTGACGGCCATTGGGATTGAAATCAAGATCTTCAACAGCGTGCGCATCCAGATCAAACTGGAGGAGCAGGAGCGGCTGTTGTTGCACGCCCGTATGGAAGCGCTGCAGAACCAGATCAATCCTCATTTCCTTTTCAATACCCTGAACTCAATCTCCTCCCTGGTACGCTTCGATCCAGATAGAGCCCGCGAGGTGATTTCTAAACTGGCCACCATTCTCCGGCGTTTGCTCAATAGTGCGGACTCCTTTGTGCCCCTCCGGGAAGAAGTGGAATTCATCGACAACTATCTCGACATTGAAGTGGTGCGTTTCGGACACGATAAACTTCGAGTCGTGAAGGAACTTGAACCGGCATCGCTCGACGTCATGGTTCCAAGCATGCTTTTGCAGCCGCTGGTGGAGAACTCGATCAAGCATGGACTATCCTCCCTGGTCGAAGGCGGCAGCATCTACCTGCGCAGCCGCCTGTCCGATTCCGGCCTCGTGATTGAAGTGGAAGACGATGGCGTGGGCATGGCGGCCACGCAACTAGTGGAATCAACAAGTACGCGAGGCGCCGGTATTGGCATGGCGAACATTTCTGAGCGTCTGCAGGTGCTTTATGGCGATACGGCGCGCATGACCATCGATAGCCACGAAGGGAAGGGAACCCTGGTGCGGATCCGGCTGCCGCTCTTGCAGGCGATGGGAGCGGTTCCGGAGGGGTTCTACGTAGAACGCTCCACCACGCGCCGGTAAAAATCCTCATATTGGGGAACGATCCGGCTGGAGCAGAAGCGGGCCTTGGCGACAGCCCGTGCCGCCCTGCCCATGGCCCGCAACCGGCTTTCATCGTTCAGGAGTTCGCTGGCATAGCGTGCCATCGTATCCACATCGCCGACATCGGCCAGGTAGCCGCTGGTGCCGTGTTCGATCACTTCCGGGACTCCACCGGTGCGGGTCGCGATAGGCACCACTTCACACGCCATGCCTTCGAGCGCCGCCAGACCGAAGGATTCCAGCTCACTCGGCATCAGAAGGATGTCTGCGATTCCCAGCTTCTCCTGCACCTGGTCCTGCTTACCCAGGAAAAGAACGTCTTCATGGATTCCCTTTTGTACAGCCAACCATTCGGCCACGGAACGGTCCGGTCCGTCGCCGATCAGCAATAGCTTCGACGGAACTTGCTTGCGCACGCGATCGAAGATCTCGATCACATCCGAGACTCGCTTTACCGGCCGGAAATTGGAAAGGTGTACCAGCAGCCGCTCATCCTTGGGTGCATACTCGGCGCGAAGTTCCGCGGAGTTCTTGGGCCTGCAATATACGTCGCAATTGACGGAGTTGTAGATCACTTCGATTTCTTTTCTCACATCGAAAACCCGCAGGGTGCGGTCGCGCAGGTAGCTGGAGACGGCGGTGACGCCGTCGCTCTGGTTAATGGAATAGCGGGTGATGGGCAGGTAGGAGCGGTCCAGTCCCACCAGCGTGATGTCTGTGCCATGCAAAGTGGTAACGAAGGGCAGACGGCGTCCTCGCGGACCGTCCCCTAGCATCTGGCGTGCCAGCAGCGCGCTCACCGAGTGCGGAATCGCGTAGTGCACGTGCAGCAGGTCGAGATCGTACAACTGTGCAACCTCGGCCATGCGGGTGGCCAGCGCCAGATCGTAGGGCGGATAATCGAACAGGGGATAGCGCGACACCTCGACTTCGTGATAGTGAATATTGGGTTCTTGGCCGCGCAGCCGGATGGGCTGGGCATAAGAGATGAAATGAATCTCGTGGCCGCGCTGGGCCAGTTCCAGACCGAGTTCCGTGGCCACCACCCCGCTGCCGCCATAGGTGGGATAACAGGTGATCCCAATCTTCATTCCGTTGAGGCCCGCCCTTTCCAGGTCCTGTAGGGTCCTGTAATTCGATGGCGGGAAACAATAGAGGATGCAGATTCTACCGGACCCGGACTGAATTTTGGTGCGCCGAAAAAGTGATTTGCCGCACCAGAACTACTCGAAACCTCTGTGTCCCGGCTTGGAAAGGCCAGGGTCCAGCTTGTCCAGGTGGTTTTGGAGGCGTTTCCTGCAGTCTTCCGTCAGGGTCGTGAATTCGATGCCCATGCCCACTCCAGGATCGCGCGTGCGGACGATAGCAGTAGTGGAGACGCGCTCCTGGTCAATCCAGAAAGCCAGCCGCAGCGAGGTGGAAACAGGCAAAGGCGTAGCGGTCTCAACATAACACCCGTTCCCACCGATGTCGCAGGCATTTAACCGCATGGGGATATTCACGTGTTCGTCGCGGAATTCCAGGGGGAACGAGATCTTATGACGGTGAAACCGTCGGCGATTGTCAGCCGAGGGAGCCGGAAGGTTGGATCGCATTTCCGGGGGCAGGCTGGAAATCCATGGGCACTCCTGCTCCGCCACCAACTGAACCCCGACCTGAAATTTCTTTGAGGCCCCGGCCTCCATCACCCAGATTACTTTGCAACGAGCCTTCTTCGTCTCGTATTGGATGCCGATGACGTCGCCCACCTTCAACGCATGCTCGAGGCCGGTAATGCAGGCCCCCGTCAGGCTGGCGTTCTTAGCAGCGACATTCTGATGGAAGGGTAGGTCGTTGGCCCCCATTCCCCACACACGTATGCGCAGGTCCAACGTCGCACGAGGGGCTGCCCCCGAGCCAGACATGATTGAGGGCCTCCCAGCCTGGGTATATCTGAGCCTGATCTAATGCGATCTTAACCTTCGGGCAGAAGTTCCTTAAGGTTACGAAAGTACGTCGAGCCCAGAGTGCTCCGTCTGAATGTACCTGAAAACACTATGCGCCGGTACCGGCCGGAATCAGTTCGCGGTACGAAATCAAATCAATTCCTTGCCGCAATAGCAGCTCGCGTGCTTTGGGCATGGTCAAAACGCGCAATTCGTTCTCACGCGATGCTCGCAGACGGGTCTTGGCCGACTTCAGATCATCATCGTTATAACCTGGGTGGCAGACGAATTCCCAGGTGCCTTCGGGCACGATTGCGGCGATGCCGCCGAAGAGTTGTTCGTCCAGCGCGCCAGTCACGACGATGCCCAGCGTGCCATCGGGGGTCAGCAGGTCCTCCCGGCGGGCCGAGTCGCGAAATGTGGAGGCAAGAGTGCGAAGAATTCGTACCTCGGCGTAGCGCGTCCAGAGGCTGGGGCGCGCCAACAGTTCACTGGACTTCAGCGGCTTGCGCGGGCCGAACGGATTGCGAATGGCGCGCACGCCGCAGGCCCGGGCAGCACGTAGCAGGGGCCGCAGCACCGCCGGAAACAAGTGCGTATGTTTGTGGGTGTCCAGGTGCGAGACGCTGACGCCGGCCGATTGCAGCTTGCGAATCTGCGCGCTCGCCTCAGCTTCGATTTCGCCCGAATCCAGGCGGCCGGCCAACGCTCGGGCGGCAAAAAATTGCAGCCTGTCGCGGAAGCGGCCGCCGGTGGAATGCGTAGAAGTAATGGAAGGCAAAAGTTTCGCATCAAGAACAGGCTCGCCGTCGATCAGTACGACATGGCAGCCTACGCTGAGACCATGAACAGACTTCGCCAAACGCACAGCGTCTTCGAAAGCGCGCCCATTGGCCATCAGCGTGGAGGACGTCACGATTCCGTGAGTATGAGCTTCGACGATGGCGCGATTGACACCCGCGGTGAAGCCAAAGTCATCGGCATTGACGATCAAACGGCGCACCGCGTCAGTCTAGCAGGGGACAGAAGGGTTGGCGGATGGGGTAATGACGGTAGCATGCCAGCATGCTGAGCCTGCTTGACACAGCTCCGCGGGGATGCTAAAAGTGGCTTCGCCGCTTAACGTCAAAAGCTTGTCGGACCGCGGGGAGCCACTTCTATGGGCTACAAACCCAAACCAGGAACCTACGACAATTCCATGACCGACGATCTCGGCTGGCTCCCCACCGAGTTCGAGCCCTTTGAGCCCAACCCACAATACAGCTTTCCGCGAAAACCTCCCTCGAAGGACGCTTGGAAGACCATCGTGCCAAAAACGGCTCCTCCAATTGGGAACCTTCCGCACCTCTTCGAGAAAGTAATCAAAGCGACTTGGAAGTTCGCCGAGCCGTCCGCGAATAGCGTCCGTGGCGACGTCACCATCGGCACACGCGGTGGTGCCGTGCCCGAAGGCAACGACAAGTATCATCCCCAGGTCCGTCCGACGAAGAGTAACATCACTACGACATTTCCAAACGACGCGGCGATTGCCTCCGACTGGAAGGTGTTTGAGCACATCGAACGCACGAATGCGGTGACCTTCCGCGGCGATACCCGCTCGCCACTCGCTGTAATCGGTAAAGCGAGGGGCTTTCACCCACCAATTTCCCGCACCGACCGGTACTATCTCGAAAATAACGTCTACGAGGAATTCTCGACTTATCTCTGGCGGCGATACAGGCGCGCGCTCACCAAGGAGGAGTTTCTACAGGCGGTCGACACTACAGCGATAGCAGCGGCGGAAAAGAAAATGCTCGTCGATTATATGATGTGGCGCAAGATCACCGAAAAAGAAGCGGTGCATCTCGGACGAATGGTTGAGAATGAATGCCTGAAAGGATACATCTCTACGGCACGGTCGATTGACACCTCGATCTGTTTTGGCACTAATTACACAAAGAAACCGGGTTGGCTCTATTTGACAGTTATCCACGGCGGCTTTGTGGTGCCATGGGGCCACAAAGAGAATTGGGGCTCGGAGGAAGCGGAAATCGCGCAATGGGGGGCGGTTCCGGCGGAGCAAATCGTCGGTTTTAGGCACCTGGATCAATACAACCCGGACGGCCCTATCTTTATTCGCCATTCCTTCCGCAAGAGTGAGCCCGAGGCGTTTGAATACATGTTCAATGTCATGAGTGGGATGACCCCCTAGCCGCAGTGAGTGTTTGCTCGTTTTTCAATGGCAAGGAGCGAGCACACAATTACGCTTGCTGCCCGTCAGCTCGGAGTGCAACAGATGGTTGATGGGAACGCGAGTGGCGACGACCTCAACCGTAAGTCACGATGAAAATCAGCATGCTCGAGCCGGAGCGTATTCCCTGCGGCCCAATGAAAGGCGAGCGCAAAGTCCAACTTACCAGTCGGGCCGTAAAGCCCCGGTCCTTCAGGGCGGGGATATAAGGCCGGTTAAAGCGGGGTCTTTTGTTGCTCAACGTATTGCTTGATGATCCCCAGCGTGCGAGGTACGCCATTTGCCGCCCGGGCCGCTAAGGCACGTTACTCTGCTCCGTGACCGGAAGCGATTCACGCATTGCCGACCCGAACCGGAACAGGAGAGTCCTCAGGGGACAGACAGGAGCAAGCCAGCGCACTGGACGCGGTCGCCACACCCCACCGATGTCGAACACGTTGCCGGGAAGCGAAAGCATTCCTCCCCAGGCATATGCAGCGCGGTATAGGGCCGGCCGGCCCCAAACTTGTTCGCACTTGTGAAGTGGTGGATTCTTCCTGGATGGCGCAGCGGCCATTGATAGTTTTACACTGATGTTGATGAACCCTGGGTGCCTTCTCCTTTGTCTTCTTGGGATCGTAGGCTGGTGTGTGTCTGGCCGGGCTCAGGCCGGCACGTTGAAGTCCGATCCTCTCGCGCGTTCCACACAGATGATCGTGGTCACTACTTCGGACTGGAATGCGGTCGAAGGACGGTTGCGGCGATATGAGCGCGCCACTGTGCACGAAAAATGGCGTCCCGTGGGCGACCCGATCTCGATTGTCGTCGGCAAGAATGGCTTCGGGTGGGGTATCGGCATCATTCCGACCGATGATGCCCAGGTCCGGTCCGCAGCCGACCCGGTCAAAAAGGAAGGAGACGGCAGGGCGCCGGCAGGCATCTTCGCTCTGGGCACCGCATTCGGTTACGATTCTGAGCCACTTCGGGGACTAAAGATGCCGTATCTGAACCTGACCTCATCGATCGAATGCGTCGACGACCCTGGCTCGAAGCACTATAACCGCCTTGTGGACCGCTCTGTCGAGGCTCCCGACTGGAACAGCTCAGAGCACATGCGGAGCGCCGGTGAGTCCTACCGCTGGGGAGTCGTCGTAGATCACAACGGCACCGTTACAGGCGATACGAACGTACCCGAGCCGGGCGGCGGTTCGTGCGTCTTTCTCCACATTTGGCATAGCCGCGACAAGGGCACGGCTGGATGCACTGCCATGACGCAAACTGAACTGGAAACCCTGCTTACCTGGCTTGATCCGGCACGCAAGCCACTGCTGGTACAACTGCCGGAGCCGACATACGGGCGATTGAGCAATCGCTGGATGCTGCCGAAATTGAGCAATGTTTCTCAGCGTTGAGCTGTGGCAACGTCTACTGTCCTAGATCTTCAAACTTCACATTCAGGATTGGATACTGTTTCCAATCCTTATAGTCGAAGTGCCACCACTCCTTGGGATTCACCAGGAAATCCTGTTTTTCCATGGCTTGGCGCAAAAGGGCGCGGCGAGAGCGCTCGTCGGGCGTGCCGCCGGCGTAGTCGGAAAAAGCGCGATCGGTCATTTCGTCATAGCCACTGGGCATCTTCACTTCCTTGCCCGTTTTCAAATCATATAAGGACAGGTCCACGGCGCATCCCCGATTATGATTGGAGCCTGTTGCCGGATTAGCGACGAAAATCTTTTTGTCGTCGGGCGTGGCATCCCAGAAGATTTTCGTGACGTACCACGGCCGGTAGCCATCGTGGATAATCAGACCGTATCCCTGAGCCTGGAGTTCGCGATGGGCGCGAAGCAACCCTTCCGCCGCTGGTCTTTGGAGAAAGGCGCGCGCCTGGGTGTAAACGGGCGTACCCAGAAAATTGTTCGTAGTGGCGTAGCGGATGTCGAGCTTGATCGTGGGATCGAGCTTGACCAACTCCACTAGATCAGGTTTGAGGAAGGTCCCCCGCTCGCCGGGTGGCTGCTGCTTGAGCGCTTCTGCGCGCAACTCCTCCACCGGGCGCAGAGGCGTGATACGGAAACTGACCTCTTGCGCGAAGCCGAGTTGCAGGAGAACAAGAAGGAGACCACAAAGACGAACCTGGAATTTTCGCATGAAATTCATGTGCTTCATTTGCAACTAAGACCATCGTACCGCATGCACCGTGGGTAGTTTGGCTTTTCGCTGAGATTGTGGCTGCTTCCAACACTTTTCATGTCGGGGCCTTCTCGCGCTCTGCCGAGTGATCGTTACTCCTACAATCGGTGTGCAAACGGGTTGAGCTCTCGGGCGACGGACGCTGAGATAACGATTTAGCAGTCCGCAAGCTATTGGCGTTTCGCAGCGCCAACCTCCATTGCGGCTTCGAGCGTGTCCGCGACCTGATTCAATCCCATCTCTCGCGCTGCTTCAGCCGCCGTCTGTCCGTAACGGTCTCGTACGAACGGATCAGCCCCTTGCGCGATCATTGCCTTGACAAACTCAGGATGAACGAAACAATGCCTCAGCGCTGTTTGCCCGATTTCATCTCTCGCGTTCAGGTCGGCGCCGGCTTGCGCGAGGAGGGTCACGGCACGATCGTTCCAACACGCGCTGAAAATCGGCGTCTCTCCCTGGGCGTTCTTCAAGTTGACGTCCGCTCGCGCCGAAACCAACAACTCAAAAATTCCTCCAATGTCGGCGCTTGGAGGGCAGGATTCCAGGAAACGTGACAATGCAGAATTTCCATTGTAGTCCTGGGTATCCACGCGGGCGTGGTAGCGGAGAGACTCCTCTACCGCGCCTTTGTTACAGCGGGCAGCAGCAGCGATGAGAACGGTTTCTCTGTCGTTCGGGGCATCCGAAGTGCCGTTGACATCTGCACCTCTCCTGATCAGAAATTCCATCAGGTCCACATTGCCGCTGTGCGCGGCGGCGCGTAAGGAACGGAACAGGAGTTGGGAGGATGGTTGGGTTTGCTTGCCGAGCATCCGTCGAACGAGATCCAAATCCCCCTTTTCGGCCGCATTTACGATTGGACTCGCGCCATCCTTATTCATCGCCAATGTCGGCGCTCCTGCCGCAATGAACCGCTGAATCAGTTCCGTAGAGCCGCGCTCGACCACGCTCGCAAAGAGTGTCCGATTCGACTCGCTATCAGAGCGAAAATTCCATTGCTCGGTTATCAAAGACTGCCAGGTTTCAGTGGTTTCGTGTAACCACTTGTCGGTCCCAGCGAGTTCGTCGATCTTGTCTTCCAGTTCGGTCACGACGTCGGGCATTCCGATACCCTCGCCGACATGATCCGTAACCGACTTCTTATGTCCGTCAAACTCGATCGAAGTCACGTAAGTGGGAGTGTCTGTTACAAACTGCGAGTACCCATCTTTCAGGGAGAAGTAATCTGTATCGCGAAAAGCCTGGAGCAGGTGAGTGATGGCGTGAGGGAAAATTGTGGCGTGGTGCTCACCGGTAATTAATGCACCCGCCCCTCCACGATACGTCACATCTCCACTCCCGCTGATCTCAACCGAATAAACGGGGCACGATCCGAAACATGCGGTTCGTCTCAGCGACACGCGAAGCGTGTTCAGGTCCTTAATTTCGGGAAAAGCAACTCTTGCTTGGGCCCACTGTTCAGGTGGCACGATCTGAACCCAGTCCCTGATTCGTGCTCGAACAGGGCCCCCATCCTGTTCAAAAGGCTTGAATTGACGCTCGCGCTCGATCGACTCGGCTTCGGAGAAGAACTTCCTAGGCCCGTCAACCGCATGAACAGACTCGACGTTGCCTCCCGCAGACACAATCACTTCCAGAACGACAGCGGCCCCAAATCGTCGAGCTTCGCCGTCTCCCGAATGAATTATCTTCACGGGGCGTACGTAGTGACCCCGGAGGTCGGCGTTCTCAATGACAACCGGCGTCTCTTGGGCGGTCACGTTTTGAGTGCCAATGTAGAGAAGCATCCCGATAAGAGTGAATAAGGACGCCCTCATCCTGCCTTCCGATTTCATTGGACCATCTCCCCGTGAGGTGAGATCGTTTGATCCTACGGATTAGTTGTCTTGCCGTAACGAATTTTACCCGGAAACACTTTGCGATTGGGCAATTTGAAAAAAGCTGTTGCAGAGGGAGACACTAACGGTCTCAATGATGTAAAACATACCCCATTGAGATTCCCCATGAACGTAGGGAGGCTGCGCCTTACCTTTCGACCCCCCTGGCGATAACCACTCTGTTCTTGGGAGAATCGTTGCCCGACCATCGTTCGTGCTACACAATAAGGAATGACTGCATGAGGAGCTGGATGCCCGATAATCAGCCGTCCAAACACAACCTTCTCCGCGCCATTATGACTGACGTTCACTTCTGGATTCCGCTCTGTGTGTTGCTGGGTGGTTTCGTCCTTCTGGACCGCCTCAGTTGACGCCTCATACCCCGCAGGCCGTTGCGACCTCGACTTCAGACACCTCCACATCTGCGCATCGACTGCGAAGCTTGCAGACGATGGGGATTCTCTCCGGATTCGCCGCCGGAGCCTGGCTTGGCGGCGCTGAGGCTCCCATCAAGCTGGTCAATCCGAATGTTTCTCCGATCACCGTTTCTCTCATCATGGTCTGCGGAGTTTTCCTCGCCCGCTGGAGCGTCCCAGCCTTTGTGCGCGGCACAGCGCACGTGCGGAGCGACGTGCGTCAGGCTCCACATCTGGTCATCTGGGCGATCCTCGCCGGATGCATGTGGGCTGTCGCCAACACGCTGACCATTTACGCCATCCGCGATGTCGGCCTCAGCATCGCCTTCCCTCTGTGGAACACAAACAGTTTGCTCGGTATTTTCTGGGGATTTCTGCTCTTCAATGAGTTGCACCACGCCGGATGGAAGCGCTGGCTGGGCGTGCTCGGCGGCGCAATCTCGATGTTCGCGGGCGCTACGCTGTTAGCACTTGCGTCGTCGCACCAGGCAGCGCCAGGCAAAGCCGCATTTGGCGTGCTCGCGGCTTTGGGCGCCGGAGTTCTTTGGGGAACGATGTACATTCCCTACCGGAAAGCCTATCTGACCGGAATGAGTCCTCTATCGTTCATAACATTTTTCACGATCGGCGAATTGGTGACGATGACGCTATTAGCCGTCGGCTATCGCGGCGCCATCCCGCTCTGGCGCGAACTCGTGAGTGCTCGCGACGTACTGTTCTGGCTAATGCTGGGCGGTTTCGTCTGGGTCATCGGAGACCTATTCCAGCAATATGCAACAAAGTATGTCGGCATCAGCCGCGGTATTCCGCTTTCGAACACGAATCAACTTTGGGGACTACTCTGGGGCGTTCTGGTATTCCATGAATTGCACGGCGGCACTCGCGCTGTTTACGCACACGTCGCCGGCGGATCAGTTCTGATGGCGCTCGGAGCTGTGGCCATCGCGCTCTCATCCGCTACTGAACGCGAGCACGCGTCGTCTCAGGAGGCGGCGGAGCGCGAACGCCAGCGCTATAACGTCGAAGGCGAGTACGTCCGCGCAGGACTGGAAGGCCGCGCCTATGCAAACACCCCCACTCGAAGAACGCTCGTCGACTGGCTGCTCATCGTTGGCACGACGGCGGTTTTCGCGATCCTTGCCGTCATGGCAAGATTGCCTCACATCCGTATCAGTTTCACTTGGACAGCCGCGCTTGGAGCTGCAATGCTGACACTACTCGCGACGTGCGGCATCATCCTTTGGCGTACCACCGACTTCCGCTGAACGTCGCAGGTTCCCCACTGCGTGTCGCTGTTTACGCTTTGGTGGCCAGCTTCCTTGAAACAGAGGCATTGGAAGGTGAACCCTCTTGGTCGAAGCCAAGGCGTCACTCTCAATTATTCCGAAAACATCGGTTCCGAAAACATCGCACCCGCCAAGGGCCTGTCGTATGACGGGAAGATCACGCTGCTTTCTGGGATGCAGTCTGCCGAATAATTCTCTACCCTAACGCATGAGTTCGCTCACTTATGTGGTGGAGAGATTTATGTGGCGCTCACTTCGGGGCGCGCTTGAAGACGTGCCTTCGCGCGCAGACAAGCGCTACATGGGTTGACCCGCGGAAGCCCAGTCTGAGGCGGGAAACAGATGCAGATGTAACAATCCGAAACTTGGACTTATCAACTTCGGACAACCGCCTGCCCACTCAGAAGGGAACAGTTCGCTTCCCACACGCTCGTTTCTGGTTGGTGATCGGCGCGTTTCCGGTAACGCGATTACTCGGGAGTTGGATCTCGCCCTACCCACATTTCACAGTCAGTAATCTTCTGCGTGTCACCCACTCGAAAGGGCGAATCCGGGGTCACTTGTGCACCACCACACTGAACGTTGCGCAGCACGACACCGCGCGGCTTCTCCAGAAGTTTGAATCTATATCCGCCGGGAAGCACACGCCCGAACATGAAGTGTCCTGCTGTATCCACATCACTGCCCTGCGCTGCACCTTCTTGCGATTCGATACCGATCATCAATCCCGTAGGAACCTTACCCGGCGTCTCGTCCGACTTCACAACACCTTGAATCTCTCCGAGCCCGCCCACCCGTAAATGCAGCGTCACGTCCGCGTCGGTAACGTCGAACTTCACATCGCCTTCCCCCAAATACTGCTCCTTCGACCACGCAACACTAATCAGCCTGTAGTGCCCCGGCGGAATCCCTGGAATTACATAGGGGCCGTTTGCTTCTTGCGTGTACGTGTGCCTCCGGCCTTCGACATGCATGTCGTAGCGCTCTGGCTTCGGGTTACCTTCCGGACCGAATGGCCAGACAATGACACGGTAGCGTCTCTCCCGTTCGACCGTGATGCGAAGGTCATCCCGCTCGTCACCTTCCTTGAGCGCCACCGGGATCGCTTCTTCCGCCGAGCGGACATTTCCATACCATGTCTCGCGGTACCAACCCACGGCGTCCGGAAAAGCATTGAAGCCGTTCGGTCCGTTCACGCACACGAAGTAGGTGCCGGACGGAAGCTTTGTGAGCACAAACCGCCCGCTTGCGTCCGTCTTGGCCCACGTCGCTGGTCGGAGCCGATCCGACCCGTTCTCCTGCTTTTCCTTACGAACTGCGGCTACCGAAAGTCCAGGTCCAGCAGGCTCTCCATCCGCATCTGTCACTACGCCGCGAATGCCTGCCTCGCGCTTAAGTTGGAAATCGACCCCGCGCAGACGGGCGGACACACCGACACGCTGAAACTTACCTTCCGGCGTCGCATCGCGGCTGTAGGTCTGCGACACGAATCCTTCGGCAGATGCCACGATTTCGTAGGTGCCGTCCGTCACTCGCTCAAGAAAGCGATACTCGCCATGCCTGTCCGCTATCACGGTCTGAAATTGCCGGTTTCCAGGGGCGAAGGGAGGTAGCAATTCGATCGCTGCACCCTCGATCGGCAGACCGTTGTCCGCGCGAACCACACGTCCGGCAATCTGCGGTTCGGGTGCCTGGGCGTCTGCGACAAGACACAACGCAACCAACGACAACAGGACAGATGCTCGCGGCAGGTTAAAGTACAAGGGCCACCTCTGCGGCAAGGGAGCGCTCATCCTTCAATCCCGGCTTGACTCTGGTTCTGGTGAAAATGGGATTTTCCTCTTCAGCCAGGATTTGCTCGAATTGTATCGCTCGAGGACTGGTTTCGAAAGACCAGACCTACCTCGTGGTCGAGCTATTCCACTCGTTTCCAGATCCGGATGCGAGTCGACATGATTCCACCTCGATTCCTCCGACTCCGCTCAGCCTCGGTTAACTCAAAATCGTGAGAGAATTCATTGCGTTCGCTCGTTGAGACGTCGGACGAATCAGCATGCGATCTTAGTCCGTCAGCATTTTTGTTCGAAAGTCAAACATGATCGTTTCCACACCCTCGAAGCAGACGCTATCCAGGGTTGTCGCATTCGGAGTTGTAGCCTTCGTCGTTTGTCAGATGTCTAGGGGACAGTAATCGGGGCCGACGAATTGGACGGCGGAACAGGACCATCAAAACATGATGGATCAGCTCGGGATCAAAGCGCTCCGTCCCGGGCCAAGCGGGAATGAAAAGGACCCCAATCACGCCAACTACGATGAGGCGAAAGCCAATCCATACGGCGATCTCTCCGATTCGCTCACATTAAGGAACGGGCAAAAGGTCACGTCGGCGGAACAATGGTGGCATGAGCGACGCTCCCAGATTGTCGAAGACTTCGAGCGCGAGGTCGTCGGCCGCATCCCACCGAATGTGCCCAAAGTGACCTGGACCTCGAAGAGCACGAGCGATTCGAAGGCAGGAGTTTTCCCTGTCATTGAGAAACAGTTGGTTGGACACGTGGACAATTCAGCGTACCGATCGATCGACGTAGACATTGAGATGACGCTGATCACGCCTGGGAATTCGAAGGCTCCGGTGCCCGTAATGATCATGTTCAGCAGCGCGCTCGTCCGCCAATTCATCGCAAACCACCCGGAATTTAAGAAAATGATGGGGAGCGATCCGCCGTCTACGGAACAGCTCATTGCCAATGGCTGGGGTTACGCGCTGCTCGACACCAGTACCATACAAGCGGACAACGGCGCAGGCCTCACCAAGGGGATTATTGGTCTTACAAATAAGGGTCAGTCTCGAAAGCCGGACGATTGGGGTGCGTTACGAGCGTGGGCATGGGGTGCCTCCCGCGCTCTCGACTATCTGGAGACGGACAAGAGCGTCGATGCGAAGAGCGTTGGCATCGAAGGTGTCTCCCGCTATGGAAAGGCTGCGCTCGTGACGATGGCATTCGATACTCGCTTCCCTTTGGTGCTGGTGGGTTCCTCCGGGGAGGGCGGAGCGAAACCGCACAGACGCAATTTCGGAGAAGAGGTGGAGAATCTCACCGGCTCGGGTGAATATCACTGGATGGCAGGTAATTTCTTGAAGTATGGCGCCGCCCAAGCTTCGTTTGGGACTAAGAATGCCAGCGACTTGCCGGTAGATGCGAACGAATTGATTGCCCTGTGCGCGCCGCGGCTGACATTCATCAGCTATGGGGTTCCCGATAAGGGGGATGCGCAGTGGCTGGACCACCAGGGCAGCTTCATGGCGACGGTGGCTGCAAACGGTGTCTTCCGCCTTTTGGGTGCGAAAGATCTGGGAGTGAACGGGGACTATCACAACGCGAAGATGCCGCCAGTGAATACGGGGCTTCTCGATGGCCGACTCGCATGGCGGCAGCATGACGAGGGGCACACCGATGCCCCGAACTGGAAGTACTTCATTCCCTGGGCGGACAGATTCCTCGACTATCATCCGATACCGTGGGAACTTCCCGCCGATCAGCCGGTTTTTCGGACCGACGCTAACTCTCTGGTGGTGCATTCGCAGCTGCTTGCAAAGGCGAAACAAGGCGGAATCGACGTTTACTTCGAAGGCGACTCAATCACAAGAAGGTGGGGCGCCATCGACTACCCGGATCTGCTCGCCAATTGGAAGCGGAATTTCTTCGGGTGGAACGCGGCTGACTTTGGATGGGGCGCTGATCGAACTCAGAACATCCTCTGGCGTTTAGAGAACGGCGAGTTGGATGGAGTCAACCCCAAAGTCGTCATTCTGCTCGCTGGAACAAACAACGTCAGCGATCTGACGGCTCCAGGTAGCATCGATGAACGAGCTTCCGACGTCACGCGAGGACTTCAGGCGATTCTGCATGTGATTCAAGAGAAGGCGCCCGCCGCGACAATCATCGTGATGGGAATCTTTCCCAGGAACGACAAATTGGTGTTCAATCCTGTCATCGACAGGATCAACCGCAATCTTTCGAGGTTGGCTGACGGCCAAAGGATTCGATATCTGAATATTAACGACAAACTGGCAGACAAACATGGGATGCTACGCGATGGAATGATGAATGCAAAAGACAAACTCCATCCCACCGTCGAGGCGTATCAAGTCTGGGCGGATGCACTGAAACCGGTTCTTACGAGGTTGCTGGGCCCTCCCGCCGTTATGGATCACGCCCCACCGCCTACGGGCGATCCTGCCGCGGGAGTTGATGTTCGCCCGAACGGGTTTCCCCGCCTAGGACAAGAGAAATGCTTCGATCCGCACTCAGCGATCAAGACGCGGTGGTTCGGGGCCACGCGATTGAAGAAGTCGCCTGATTTGCAACAGTTAACATTAAGCGCTCTAGGCTAATTCTTCCGAGGCGGATCCATTGTCCATGGCGGCACGACGCCGATGGAACGGGCATAGGCGATTTGCTGACCCAGGTGCTGCGCGATGTGCTGAACGATGAAGAGCAGGACGCCGCGTTCGGTAATCTTCCCTCCGTTCCAGTCCAGAGTCTTTTCCAGGTCC
>Ga0182015_10000287_pt1 | contig 72824 bp, 66 predicted proteins | sample 712P3MmetaG_FD_120478 | JGI IMG/M metagenome (GOLD analysis project Ga0182015, IMG submission 120478) | Permafrost microbial communities from Stordalen Mire, Sweden - 712P3M metaG | ecosystem: Environmental > Terrestrial > Soil > Wetlands > Permafrost | place: Sweden: Stordalen | collected...
ACGTGAGCTGGGTTCAGAACGTCGCGAGACAGTTCGGTCCCTATCTGGTGTGGGCGCAGGAGAATTGAAGGGAGTTGTCCCTAGTACGAGAGGACCGGGATGAACAGACCTCTTGTGTACGAGTTGTCGCGCCAGCGGCATAGCTCGGTAGCGAAGTCTGGAAGAGATAATTGCTGAATGCATCTAAGCAAGAAGCTCGCCCTAAGATAAGTTCTCCCAAGGTTTAAGACCTAAGAAGGGCAGTCGAAGACTACGACTTTGATAGGCTGGAGGTAGAAGCGCAGTAATGCGTGAAGCTGACCAGTACTAATCGCCCGTTCGGCTTAATCATAAAACTTTCTCAAACCGTCTTTGAGGAAGCAAAGTAATGCAGAAGGTGACGGTAAAACGTCACGACAGTAACGCCAATTCTGCACAGTCGCGTTCAATATAGAGCCCAACTTGTAATGCCAGCCAGCTTCTGTTGTTGAAAGTCGCGAATTCTTTTGGGTTCGTGAACTCAAAAAATATTGAGGCTTGAAACCTTGATGCGGGAGCTTTGAAGGGTTTTTCTTCGAACTTCTGAAGTTCAATTTCGAATCTCTAAAAGTTTCCTGGTGATCATACCGCGAGGGTCACACCCGTTCCCATCCCGAACACGGAAGTTAAGCCTCGCTGGGCCGATGATACTGCACGGGCAACTGTGTGGGAACGTAGGTCGTCGCCGGGATTAAATTCAAAGGCCGCTCTGAGCAATCAGGCGGCCTTTTTGTTTTTGTGATGCTTTTTCTAGACAGGACGAGCGATGTGCCTATGTATCCAGCCGGCGAATCGTTCTTGCAAATGCTACGAACTATAGTTTGCTACCACCCGCGTCACTTTGTCCTTGGGGGACAACTCCATGAATTCCGCCGTACGGGTTCCCTTTTGATTCCTGTAGTAGAGAACCAGGCTGCTCAGGCCTGTTAACACGTCTTTTAAGTCGAAGTGCAAATCCGGGTACGCTTCAAGGCCTCGTTGAAAATAGGCTCTCAGGTTTTTCTTGCCTACGACCTTACCATCGGCTCTCCCCAATAGTTGTGCTGCAACTGGAGAAGTCAGTTCGATGGCATCATCGTAGTGAGACATTATGAGGTCCAAGCCGTGAGCATTCCAGGCAGCAATCCAATGTTTAGCGAACTTCGACGCCTCTTTTTTCGTCACTGGTTTTCTCCTACCAACGATTGATCCATCCAAATTAGCATGGCAATCACACTGCGATTCCTAGTTGTACCGCTGCAGCATGTTCCTCCGTGGTGTTAGACTCCTTCCGTGCCAGCGGCAAAGCCACGTTCTTACTGGTCTCTGGTTTTGTGCCTCATCGTGTTTATCGGCTCTGCCATTCAAATCATGTTGAAGAACAGAAACATGAATCCCGCCTCTGTGCCGGGTGGGCCCCGGCTAGACGAAATTTCGGTCATCAGGATATACATTCTTACTCTCACACCCCTCATCTCTGTCGTCGCCTGCTTTGTGGCATACAGCGAGGCTAAGCGGATCAGTAGCACAGCATTGAGAAATACGATTTGGATTGCTGTGGTGTTTTCGATGCTTTGGTCCGTTCTGCAAATCTCCTTGGCCGCCTACCATTAGTTGTCCATGCCATTGACAAGGTGCAATGCATCCTTGGATGCACAACTATCCCTTGAGTTTTTGACGCATGCATGATTATTTACGTGTAATTCCGAGCCCTACCTTCCCACGCGGAACCAGGAAGCAGATCACGAATTGAGGATTAACCATGCCTGTATTTAACAGAGGTCCGCGCAGCGGTGGCGATGAACCGCCGTTTGTCATGAGGCCGGCAGTGCCCGGCTTGCGCGCCATTGTCATCGGCGTCGCCACACTGGTGGCGGTGATCATTCTGTTTTCTTTGTTTGTGCGCGTGACGCGCATTGAAGCGGGGCACGTCGGCGTAGAAATTAATCTGGCCGGCAAGCAGCGCGGCGCTTCCGAAATTCCGGTACGCACCGGGTGGGTAGTGTATTCGCCGCTGAGCACGCAGATCATTGAATTTCCGACCTATGTGCAAACGGTGAAGTGGACTCGCGACACGAATGAAGGACATCCCATCAACGAAGAGATGGGCTTCAACTCCAAGGAAGGCATGGAGATTTTCGTGGATGTCTCGCTGTCGTACGCGATCGAGCCGTCCAAGGCGCCGGATTTTTACGTGAAGTACCGTGTGGGCGATCTGGAGATGTTTACGCATGGAATTTTGCGGGACATCGTGCGCAACTCATTGAACGAGGTGGCTTCCACGTATGTAGTGGAGGATATCTACGGCGAAGGCAAAGCGGAATTTCTGCACAAGGTGCAGACCATGATCGAGCAAAAGGTTACGCCAGTGGGGGTAAGTGTGCAGCAGTTCGGATTTATCGGGGCGCCGCGCGTGCCTGCGGTGATCGCCACTGCAATTACCGCGAAGGCCCAAGCCATCCAGCAAGCGGAGCGCGCACGCAATGAGTTGGCTACCACGCAAGCCGAAGCAGCCAAGAAAATTGCCGAGGCCGAAGGAGACGCAAAATCGCTGGTGACCAGGGCGCAAGGCGAAGCGGACGCCAATCGTATTCGTCAGAATTCATTGACGCCGCAGCTTCTGGAATTGCGGCGCATCGAAAATAATCGCGCGCTAATCGACAAGTGGAATGGCGCGCTGCCTACGGTTCAGTCAGGACAAGGCAGCGGGATGATTCTGCAGTTGCCCAAGCCGGAATAACGATTCGCGCGATGAGCGGCCGGAGACGCGGTGGGTGCCCACAGACACTGCGTAGCCTGATAGGCGAATAAATAGCGAATACGAGGTTGTTGAAATCTAATACAACGTACTATTGACCTGCCATTTTGCTGGGACTACCTTAAATGAGCGTTCTTTGTAAGCACACCAGCCGAGGTGATTTATGTCCCTCAGTACCCTAATCGTCGATGAATCCGTCAAGAAGAGCTTGTTAGAGCGCTGGACCAAGATGCGCGGATACCAGCGAATTACCACCAACGTGAAGTTGCTGGTGGAGTGGGAAGAAGGGCAGACCCCGCAGCATGTGCACGCCGTGACCGTGGATGTCAGCAATTCCGGCTGCAAGGCGGTGGTGGCCGGCGATTTGCACCTGCACCAGCGAGTCAAGTTGGTCCACGCCGCAACCGGCCGTAAGGCGGATGCGCAGGTGGTCTGGCGTGGTCACGAAGCGTGGGATGCCGGTTTCGCACTGGAGCAGCCCGACCCGACGTTCTGGGGCTAAACGCGACCAGCGTCTTTCAGCCTCTGATTCAAACTACCTCAAAGATCTTTGGGGGAGCCTCACGTGCCACAGTGGCCCGTGGGGCTTTTGATCTTGTGGTTCTATTTTTACGATGAAGGGATCGAATCTCTATTCAATAAAAAAAGCGTGGATGCGGACAAGTTGGGCCGCATCCACGCAGGTTAAGACGCTCGCAGCCTTAGAAAATAATCTTTGCTACAAGCTGCATGTTGAACGGCTCGCCGGGACCGAGTCCCGGTGCGCCGTTGAAGTCGCCGATGGTGTCGCTGACATAGCCGTTGCTGCCCACCGCGCCGGCACCGGAGGCAAGGTTGATGTGGTTGAAGAGGTTATACATTTCGGCGCGCAACTGAATTTTAACGCGCTCGGTGATGGAGATGGTTTTGAACACGGACAGATCTATGTCCGCGAAGTTAGGTCCGTAGTACTTATTGCGTGAAAGATCTCCCAAAGGATCGGTCGGGCCTGTGCAGCCAACAGCGCCTGGTACGCAGAACGCCGCGGGATTTACCCAAGGCTCACCGCCGTTAGCCGCCGAGAAAGTGTGCGACACGCCGGCAAACGGATTGGCGATCACGTCGAGGCCTGGGCGCGAGGTGCCACCGGTAATGTTGAATGGCTGCCCGGTATGGAAAGACAGCAGCGTGCTCACTTGCCAACCGTGGGTCAGGATTTTTGGTCCCCAGGATGACCCGGGTACGGCATAGATTAAAGCTCCCGTGAAGTTGTGGCGTGTGTCGAAGTCAGCGTTTCCATATTCAGCTCCCAGGTTCGTGCTATCCAATGGAATGACTCCGCGATACTCGGTGACATAGTCGAGGTCGTGGCCCCAGGTGTAGGACAATTCGCTATTCAAGCCGTGCCAGCTACGAGTCTTGAACGTGGCTTGCAGTGAATTGTAGTTGGAGTCGCCGACGCTGTTAAGTTGGTTGATGTCGCCGAAATTGGGATACTCCGTGGCGAATGGCCGGGGCCCACCGCTCAGCGGCGCCTGATTTATGTTCTCCATAACGGAGAGTTTGTGAGCGTCGCTGCCGACATAGCCAATCTGGAATACGCCGTAGTTGCCGAGGCTCTTTTCTACCTGAAGATTGAAGTTATATATGTAGGGCGCGCGGAAATTCTGATTGACGGAGTAGATACCGAAAGTCTGACCAGTGGCTGGGCAATTACCGGTCGGGCACACCTGGATTCCGGGGAAGAGAGGAACCCCCGGCTGCCAGGCGAAGCTACCGTTGGTACCTGTCGCGCTATAACTGGATACCGGCGAAGGACCTGCTGGATTGCCTTCCAATCCATCGGCGGCGCCGTTTGGCGGACGATAGTCGAGGAACGGGTTGATATTGATCTGGTCGTAGAAGACCCCAAATCCACCGCGTACCACAAGGTCGGGCTTAGCGGTCGGCTGGTAAGCAAAGCCAAATCGGGGCGCGAAGTTGTTGCGATCCGGCGGGAAAATCGAATCGATTCCGGCGCCTTGCACAACAAGCCCACGGCCCGGAACAAATACCGCCAGGTCCTTGTTGTCGTTATGAAGCGGTCCAAAGTATTCATAACGCAGTCCCAGGTTCAAGTTCAACTTGCGCGTGATCTGCCACTGGTCCTGTGCAAAGAGGTTAAAGCCATTGACAATGACTTTACGTTCGGCATCGCCTACCGAGAGATTCCCGGTTGAAATGTATCCGGCCAGAAAGTCGGCTAGCGCCAAGTTATTATTGCAGGTAGTGTCGTTTGAAGCGCAGGTGCCCGCCCATGGCCCCTGGGAGCCGTCAAACGTGTAATTTCCCAGCGAATGCCGGAAGTAAAACTCATCCACGCGTCCCTGACGGACTTCTCCGCCAAAGCGGAACTGATGCTTACCCGAGCTCCAGGAAACGATGTCGGAAAGCATTCCGGTCTCGTCGTTGCGGCCTTCAGGAGGCGTGATGCCGACCTGTTCGAATCCGCCAATCACGATATTGGGCGCACCGAGAATGGGCTTGCCATTGATGAGCGCATCGGGACTTTGATCCAGACCCAAGGCCACGCTGTCAAAACTGGCGTTGGCATCACGGAAGGTTTGGTTAAAGTAATTCACCCCGAACAGCAGTTGGTTGGTGAGGCGCGGCGTGAAGGAAGAATTCAGCACCACGGCATAGTTTTGCACGTGAATAGGGGCCTTCTCGAAGTAGTACGACAAATTCGAGCTGGCGGTCGCCAGCGCCGTGCTGGTGCCCAGCGGGGCGGTCTGGCTGCCCTGACCAACGAACCAGCGAACAGAGAGATGCTCTTTGTCGTTGAAATTGTGGTCAATTTTGGCGATGCCGTTGTAACTATAGCCTGTGGAAGGAGAGGAGCTAAAAAAGTTGCTTTCGGTGGCGGGGAGCCCGGCAATCGAAGAAGGCCAGAGTCCCGGTGTCGTGCTGGTGTTGCCGGGATAGAGTGCGCCAAGGAAATTCTTCGAGATCTGGCTTACGGGCACACCATAGGTAGTCAGCAAAGCCAAGGCATTGTTGACCCAGGGCGTCGAAACCTCCGTGGCCAAACCGGATAATCCGATGATGTACTCTTGCTTCTCAAAGCCGATGAAATAGAAAGTGTGATCCTTGATGATCGGTCCGCCTACTGTGAAGCCGTAGTTCTCATTGCGCAGGCGAGGCGGTTTGGGAGTAATGGCGGTCGGCTGATAGAAAGGTGAGGAGGCGGCGTAGAATTCGTTGCGATTGTAATAGTACGCGGACCCGTGAATGGTGTTGCCGCCAGATTTAAGCGCGAGATTGACGGTACCCCCAGCGTTGCGCCCGGCTTCCGCGCTCGATTGCGTCTGGGCTGAGAACTCGTCGATGGCGTCAATGGGCATGATCACGCCTGCGATACCTGATACGCCGCCCTGATTCACGGCCGGAATGTTGTGCCAGAAATCGTTGTTGTCCACGCCATCGATTTGCCAGTTGACCTGGTTAGGTCGCGTGCCATTGACGGAACCGAAGCCGCCGACAGCGTAGCCCGCATAACCGGGAGTGATGGTAATGAGCTGGGTGAAGTCGCGGCCATTCAAAGGCACGTCCTGCACTACCGTATCCGGCAGCGTCATGGTCTGCGTTTGCGTGGTGGTATCCAGCGAAAGGGAGGCCGCGGAAACTTCAACGGTGGTCGCCTGCTGAGACAGCGAAAGCTTAACCGGCAAGGTATAGATGGAGCCTTGGGTGACTGAGACGTTATCGACAGTCATCTCCGGGAAGCCTGAGGACGTGACGATCACGGCGTAAGTGCCAACGGACAAATCCTGAAAAGAGAACTCCCCATCGCTCGTGGTGGTTGTGGTGCGGGTGACGTCGGTGGCCTTATCCCTGGCCTTTACTTCCGCGTTGGGAACTACCGCCCCGCTCGGATCCGTGACCGTGCCGTTGATGGCGCCGGTGTACGTTTGCGCCCTGGCCGAAATTCCCATAGAGAAAAGCACCAGCACGACTGCAAAGAATCGAAACATTATTTATTCCACCTCCCGAAGAAATTTTTGAACAGTTTCCACCAGCCGCCCCACGGCAGCTTGATTTAAAAACCCACTCGCAATGAGTCCGCCTCGACGCGGGGCCCACCACTCGCAAAATTGGGGAGATCTAAATAGAAGGACAACAACAGCGCTTTGCTGTTCTCAACGAACGATCCTTTGCTTGCACCATTGCAAAATGTAAACAGGCCAAAATGGATGTAACAGACTTCTTGTGAGAGGGATGCTGACGCCAATTTGGTATCTAGTCAAGGCAAATGTACAAATGCCCGGGATTAATAAATTTGATTGGCGAGTGCCAAAAGTTGGAACTTTCGCGGACGCTCTAACTTTTAAGAAGAAAATTATCGCTGACATGGATTAAGGTACGAACGCCAAGGATACGCACCCTCAAGGCCTTAATGACGCTCTGGTGGGCTACTTTCCATGGATACGTGTACACCAAGGCAGCTAGACAGAGGACCCGGCGCGATGGCCACCGAAAAATTGAGTACCGTGCTGATTACCGGCGCCACTGACGGGCTGGGCAAAGCGGCCGCGATCTTGCTGGCGCAGCACGGGTACAGGGTTTTTGCTGCTGGGCGTTCGCCGGAAAAGCGGGCGCAACTGGATGCATGCGCCCGCGAAAAAAACTTTTCCCTGCAAACCTTGGACATGGATGTGTGCGATGACGAGTCGGCGTCAAACGGAGTAGCCGCGGTTATCGCCAAGACTGGCGGGCTGGACGTGCTGATCAATAACGCCGGCATCATCTACGTGGCGACCGTGGAAGATACGCGCATGGAAGATTGGCGGCGCCAGTTCGAGACGAATTTCTTTGGCGTGCTACGTGTGACACAGGCGGCGCTGCCGCATATGCGGACGCGGCGGCGTGGACGCATTTTGATGATGAGCTCAGTGTCAGGTCTGATTACTCCGCCGACGCATGGGCCTTACAGCAGTAGCAAGCACGCCCTCGAAGGATTGAGCAACGCGTTGCGGTTGGAAATGTATCCCTTCGGTGTGGATGTGATCCTTATCGAGCCGGGCTATATCGTGACCAATCTGCAGAACATCGCGGCTGAACTGATGGAACCGTACGTGGAGAAAATCACCGCGGGGCCATATAACAGGATTTATTCCGGGGCTTTCGGAGGCGCCAACAGCGCCAGAAAAAAATCGAAGACCACGCCGTGGGATTGTGCACGGGTGATGCTGGAAGCGATAGAGACGCCACGACCGAAGCCGCGCTATGGAGTGACTCCGCTGGCGAGCACCGTGAAATGGGCCAAGCGGTTGCTTTCGGACAGTGCGATCGACTCGCTGGTTCGACGAAGATACGGAATTGTGCGGGATAGAGGTTAGGCGTACCTATTTATTCAGAAGCGGATTTGTGGATTACGGGTTTGACACCTGAAACGACAAGCTGTTCTCGCGCAGGCTCTCCCATTGTTTGGCCCAGGCTTCGTGCGCCGGGCTTTCCGCATAATCCGCGGCAGTTTCTTCGCTGGTAAATTCGATGGCGTAGACGCCGCTGAAATCCCTGATCTGATTGCGATTGGTCTTCAACCAGATGTTTTTAACACCGGGAACTTTGCGGGCTACTTCCTTGATACCGTCGAGGGCTTTCTGCCGTTCATTCTCTGAAGTGGCGTCCTTGAATTTGTAAACGACGACGTGCAGCACGGTTTTTGGTTGTCCAAACTTGTTTTGGGCCACGACGCTGGTTGCGCGCAGCGATCCCACCGCGATGCCGGCTGTGAATATCGCCACGGCAATTACCAATTGCCAGCTGAATTGTTTGCCCAGTTGTTTGACGGATGCCACGCTTGTTCCTCCTGTCGCGATCACAACTTAGTTTATGCGTTTTTGGGCGTGAAGCAATCGGCGCAACGTAAAACATCGAGTCCCGGAGGAAACCACTGGCATGAGTGCCGGCCGTGAAGCTCCTCGTTGAGGTTGGACTTGTTGTTGCTGGGCGTTTGAAGACGCTGTTAGCACCAGGCTGAAAATCACGGCGGCTCGGCACACTTGACAAAAGTAATCAGCCAGGCACCTTTTCATCCGCGCCTCCTCGAACAGTTGGTTTGCGGGAAAGTATCGCAATGAGTGTTGTTTATTGGATCTTTGACACCACGGGATCAGCAACTTTCCATTTGAGCGACACTTCCGGTCACTCTGCCGTTCCAGTACGACTCGCAATCTTCATCGGTCTTAATTGGCTGAAGGCGAATCATTTTGAAGCGTGGAGTGTGAGTCGCGAGTGGCGTCCGCGCAGACGCGCGCGCGGTTGAGCAACAATTCGCGTTCGCGGGCGTTGCGCGTGAGCGAGGCGGCACGCTCAAACTCAACGCAAGCCTCCTCGTTGCGCCCCAGCTTGGACAGCAAATCGCCGCGGACGCTTGGCAACAAATGATAGGTCTTCAGCGAAGGCTCGAGGGTAAGTTGGTCCACAAGCTCAAGTCCGGCTGCAGGCCCGGAGGCCATAGCTACAGCAACCGCACGATTCAGTTCGATGACGGGCGACGGAACTTGCTCCAGAAGCTTCGAGTAAAGACTAACGATCTTCCCCCAATCAGTCGCTCCAGGCGTAGTGGCGTTGGCGTGACACGCCGCGATGGCGGCCTGCAGCGCGCAGGGCCCCGGCAAACTTCGAAGCTTTGCGGCGCGATCAAGCGCAGCCAAGCCACGGGAAATCAGTAGTTGATCCCAGCGAGAACGGTCCTGGTCGAGCAAGAGTATCGGTTCTCCCGCGGCACCAACACGTGCCATCGAGCGCGAGGCTTGAAGTTCCATCAGCGCAACGAGACCGTGAACTTCGGGTTCCTCAGGCACCAACTCGGCCAAGATGCGCCCGAGTCGCAGCGCATCTTCGCAGAGCGCCGGCCGGATCCAGTCGCCACCGGCAGTAGCGGAGTACCCTTCGTTGAATACGAGGTAGATAACTTCCAGCACGGAAGACAAACGCTCGGGAAGTTCGGCTGCACGGGGAACTTCGAAAGGCACGCGTTTTTCGCTGAGAGTGCGCTTGGCGCGCACGATGCGTTGCGCGATGGTCGGTTCCGGCACGAGAAACGCGCGCGCTATTTCGTCGGTGGTCAATCCGCCGAGCAAACGCAGAGTGATCGCCACGCGCGATTCGGGAGTAAGTAGCGGATGACAGGCTACGAAAATCAAGCGCAGGAGATCGTCACCGACGTCGTCATCGATTGCAGACTCCAAATCAGCCACGGCGGCCTCCTGCCGGGCATCCAGCTCACGGCCAAGCTCTTGATGCTTGCGTTCGAGTAGTTTGTTGCGGCGGAAGGTGTCGATGGCGCGATGCTTCGCGGTGGCCATGAGCCAAGCGCCCGGATTATCCGGGACACCTGACTCCGGCCAACGCTCCAAAGCAGCGATCAGTGCATCCTGCGCGAGATCTTCGGCGAGACCGACGTCGCGGACCATGCGGGCGAGTCCGGCAATAAGCCGCGGGGACTCAATTCTCCACACGGCATCGATGGCGCGTTGTATTTCGGTGGTGGTCACTACCACCGATCAAAACATCTTTAATTTACCCGCACAATAGCGAGCCGCCGCCTCCCGGCGGACCGGATTTCTACCTGTTCTTATCTTGGCAGGCAGAGAATTCCTCCGGCCCGAAGAGTTGCCGAACCTCGGTTTCGCCGTTCCAGCCGGGCCAGTGTTGCTTGTGGAGTTCCATGAACTCCTTCGCTCCCTCAAGCGCCGCTTCCTTTGATGGGTATTCCAGAATCGCGAACCCGCCGATGATTTCTTTCGCTTCGGTGAACGGCCCGTCAATAACGGAAATCTTGCCGTCGGAAAGCCGGACGCGCTTGCTTTGTGCCGTGGGCGCCAGACCGCCGCTGATCACCATCATGCCCTTTTCCACCGCCTCTCTGCTGATCCTCTCCATGGCGTCCATAAGCGGCTTGGGCGGCGGGGTGGAATTCTCCGGATGTTTCACCATCATCATAAATTTCATTGTGCGAGTCTCCTTGGATTGATATGTGAGCCGGATTGCCAGGCTTTCATCGGCCTCCGCTTCTTTGGCTCTATGTATACGTCGAACGAGAAGCGTTGGAATCGACATCGGCGATAGATTTTTTTATTGCTTGTTTTTGACTGCCTGTGCGCGGAGGCGCTCGTTTTGTTCTTTAAGTTCGGGCGTGAGTTCCGCGCCAAAGTCGGCAGCTTCAAAAACCGGGCGAATTTCGACCTCGTCGGATTCGAACGGGGCGCGCTTGAGCCACTCGACGGCTTCCTCGATGGATTTGACTTGCCACAGCCAGTAGCCGGCGATCAGTTCCTTGGTTTCGGCAAAGGGCCCGTCGATCACGGTACGCTGAGTTCCCGAAAACCTAACGCGCTTCCCCTTGGAACTGGGATGCAATCCGTCCCCGGCGAGCATTACACCGGCTTTGACCAACCCTTCGTTAAACTTGCCCATGTCGGCGAGAAGCTTTTGCTTGGGCATGACGCCGGCTTCGGAATCGTAGCTCGCTTTGACGATTACCATAACGCGCATTGTGATTCTCCTTCTAGTGTCAAATTTTTTAGCCAGGTACCGAGAAACTTGACCGGTGAACCCATGCTCTATTTATACGTCGAACGAGTGGAGACGAAATCGACAACCAACTCTGCATTTTTTGCGAAGACGTAAGTTGATGCACAGATTGAGTTTGACGGTTCAAGGTGAGCATGGGTTAGGCCGCATTAAAAATGAAACGGAGCAACGGCCAGGATTGTGCGAGTGCTTGCACCACAAAAACGAGACCGGCATGACTGAGCGCATAGGTTTCAGTTGTTTGGATCACAGACGTAATCATGCCGGGTAATCCGCCGAAGAATTCTCCGGCCATGCAGCAAAGAACGTGGTTCAGCAGCACGGCGACTCGGTCCAGTGGGTGGGTGCCTAGAAGCTGAAGTGCGAGTGCGATGAGCGCTGTGAACATCAATTTAGAACTGTGAAAGGCGGCGTGTCCGGTGGCCATGTCTGTCTCCTGCCATGATTTCGCTCTACTTACATGACGAACAAGAGGCTCTGAAATCGACAGGGGAGTAATTTTTTACTTGATTTACAGCAGATAGCTTTGTATCGGTGGTTTTTCGCAAGGAGATGCTTATCCTCAGGAATGGCCGGTTGTCGTGGTCCAGTTCTTGATCGTTTGGGCCAACTCGGTCAGCACCTGGGCGTCGGTTTTTCCTGAACGTTTCAGCATATGAAAAGAGTGGTCCGCGCCCTCGATCACGCGCAAGGTAACGCGCGAACCTAACTCATCGCAGATCGGACGCAGCAATGAGAGATCGGCAAGATCGTCGCGCGTGCCTTGCAGGAAAAGCATGGGCAATTGCACGCGCTCCAAGTGCTCTGCTCGTTTGATGGATGGACGCTTCGACGGGTGCAGCGGGAATCCCAGGAAAATCAATCCTCGCAGGCCTTCCAATGTTTGCTCTGAAGCGGCCAGTGAAGCCATGCGCCCGCCCATCGATTTGCCGCCGGCAAACAACGGCAGTTTCGGAGTGCACTTGGCCGCAAAGCGAACAGCGGCTGCGACGGTTGCGATTAAAACCGGCTGCTTGTCCGGAACGTGGCGACGCTGCTCCATGTATGGAAACTGGTAACGTAAGGTCGCGACGCTCACGGCGGCCAACTCATTGGCCATCGCGGCCATAAACCTGTGATTCATGCCCGCGCCGGCTCCGTGAGCCATAACGTATAAGGACGCAGCGTTTTCTGGAATCTGCAACAGAGCGGAGACTTCTTCTTGGTTTGAAACGGGGAATTGCAAATTGCGAACGGCGTTCATTGCGCGATATTACTTGAATTTTGGTGCCCGAAAGAGGACTCGAACCTCCACTCCCTTGCGAGAACCAGGTCCTGAACCTGGCGCGTCTGCCAATTCCGCCATTCGGGCACAAGCGCGGCGCGTGCAAGCAGCTTCTTCACACGCGCAAACGAGCTTTTTCATTCTGCCCGCCGACCCCACCTTTGTCAACGAACGGTGCTGCTCGACTCGGCTACAATCGATCCATAGCTCATGCCGACCGCCGTTAAAACAGCCGCTGTATTCCTGAGCGACGCCCGCATTGCTTTCTCGCGCTCCGAGCTTAGCTGGGATTACGTCAATATTGCGGCCGCGGCTGCATTCTTATCGATCGCACTGGCAGCCATCGCTCTTTTCTTTTTTCGCCGCAGCGCGCGCAACCTGACGCTGATTTATTTTGGGCTGTTGTGCATTCTCTACGGCGTGCGGTTGCTGACGACACTGTCTTCATTCCGGGCGCTCTTCGACCAGCCGGAAATATTCTGGATATACCTAAATTGGTTTATCACTTGCGTCATTATTCTTCCACTGAGCCTATTTCTGTATCAGCTCGCGGATGAATATCTCCGCAAGTTGATCCGGTGGGTTCTTGCGCTGCAATCGGCGTTCGCAATTTTCGGCATTCTCGGCGCCGCCGCGGGACTGAGCTTGACCAAACTGTATCTCGCCAATAACGCTATGATTTTGCTCACCCTCGTGGCTGTAGCTATTTTGCTGGCGGCGATCAAATGGCGTTCCGGCGTGGGCCAAGCTTTAAGCCGAGAGTTCCGAGTATTTATTGCCGGCTTCCTGTTTTGGATGGTATTCGTGCTGCAAGCAAACCTCGTGGGTCTCCGACGTTTACCGAGCCACAACGTGGAATTTGTGGGGTTTTTGGGTTTTGTTGCGTGCCTTGGGTACGTTTCCGCGTATCGGACCTTTGCCAACGAAGAACGCCTACTAGCCATTAACAAAGAGCTGGAAATCGCGCGGCGTATTCAGTCTTCCACGCTGCCGCAAAGCGTGCCTACGCTCGCGGGGCTGGATATTGCAGCGCGGTATGTACCCATGAGCGAGGTTGCGGGAGACTTTTACGATTTTCTTTGTGTCGACGAAAAACATGTCGGAATTCTGGTCGCTGACGTTACCGGACATGGGGTGCCTGCCGCGCTGATTGCGTCCATGCTTAAAGTTGCATTCGCGGGACAGGCGGAGCACGCTGATGATCCAGCGCGAGTGTTAACGGGCTTGAACGTGGCGCTCTGCGGCAAATTTGAAGAGCACTTCGTGACCGCCGCTTATCTGTTTGTAGATTTGGAAAAGAATCAGCTGTCCTACTCCGCCGCTGGCCATCCACCATTAATGCTGTTTTCGCGCGGAGCAGAGAAAACACGGGAAATTGAGGAGAACGGATTGATGCTGGGCATGTTTCCACAGGCTAGTTACTCTGCCGTGGAAATTGATATTGGCCCCGAAGACCGCTGCCTGTTGTACACGGATGGCGTCTTCGAAGCCAGGAATGCCGCGCAGGAGGAATTCGGCAGGTTACGCTGCAGAGAATTTTTGGAAACGCACCGAGATATTCCGGCCGGGCAGTTCGTGGACGATCTACTCAAGCGCATCGCGGATTTTTCTGGTCTGCTGAGCGCGCAGGAAGACGACATTACACTGCTCGTTCTAGACTTTTAGCCGCTCGGCTGGCAAAAAATGAATATGGTAGCTACTTATTCTGTGATTGCATCCTCTCGCGGCTGTGGCACTATGTCGGCATGGGAAACAAGGACTCGCACCGCCGCGAAACCAAGAAGCCCAAAAAGAAAGTTCCAAAACCCTCCATGCAGCGTGACGAGCATCCAGTAGCCGATCGCACACCTAAGGGCCCCACGCGCCCATAATTGTTTCGTGTAACGAAGAAACTTCTATCCAAGCATTCCCGACGGGGCTGCAGGCTGTCCAATAAGCGTTTTTAGCTAATCCGCCTGTTTTTGGACTATCCGTGCCTAATTTGCCGGACTTTTGTGGACCTAAATGGGGACTTCATGGATTGATGTTTCGAATACTAAACAATAGATATTCAAATGCATGAGCGCTATACTTCGCGTATACCTTGCCTGTCCGTTCGGGATGGGCATCGCGGATTGGTTTCCTGAGGGAGGTCTCCATGGAAATTACCGGTCCCATCTACTATCTGTTAATCGTCTGGGCGGTCGTCACGGGGATTTTTTTGCTCCTCCTGGTCCGGCGTACCTTGCTGGCCAGCCATGAGGACGATCAGATTTTCCTGGATAACGCCCAAGAACATATGGCTCGAGAGCAGCGTGAGCTGGTTGCTAAGATCATGAAGCTTTCGAAGCCCATTGCGACAACTGGGATTACCGCGGGCACTCTGCTGCTGGTGATTGCCGGGTTCTGGATTTACGAAGGGCTGAAGAATTTTTAGTTGCAGCCCAAGCGTGACGCCAGCGACCTTCGAGCTGGCCGAATAGCGCGCCGCAACTTTCAGCTTAGGTGCTCGGGCAGCTTTTCAGTGCCTCGCATGTTGGCTTCACCGAGGCTTGCTGGAGTCGGGCTGATTCGGTGACTGTGTGCCCGGCGTGTTAGCGTTGGCTGCCGGATTCAGTTGCCGAACCATGGAAGTGTGGTTATGCACGATAATCCAGTGGTTGTTTCTCTTCTCGAAGATTAACGTGGTCTGTCCCTGAGCTGCGGTGGGCACACCGTCAGCCGTAGCCGCAAAATCCCACTGATAACAGGCCCATGCGACCGGGCCCGCCACCTTGATGACGGTGTTGGAACGGTCCATGCGCACCTGCTGCATGCGAGCGCGTTGCTGCTGGTACACCGCCAGATAATTGTTCCAGCCGATGATAGGCGGAGCATAGGCGCCATTCACCACGGTTACATCATCGGCATAGTCCTTGTGCAATTTCTCCACATCGGCAACTTGCCACGCGCCAAGCATTTCTGAAATGGTGTAATCGATCTGGCCTTCATCCGACATGGGCACCAGCGGATTGGTGCTGTCTGCCGGGGTGTTGGGAGTCTTTTTCTTGTCCTTCTGGGCAGATGCGGGGAGTGCGCACGCCAAAACCAGCGCCGCAATCATCGCGAACGGCAAAGTGAACCGCAGTGGGCGCCGGGTTTGACGGATTATGAATGGACTCTTCATTCCTTGAAAAACTTCCTTTCAACGAATGCAAATTAAGCAAGAACTGCTAGAGGATAGCACGCCAAATTTTCTTGAGCGGCGTTGTGTCCAGTTGGTCTACCTGAGGCTGGTTGTTTCAGTTCGCGGCAGTCGCTTGCGGAGAACTTGTTCCCATGGTGCGCGAAGCGCTCAGCAGATTGATGAATAAGCGGTACGCACCTGGCACGCCCTCGGGCAGTTGTCTAAAAAACGCCAAGCCGGTGTAGATGTAGGTGCCCTTTCCATAGTGCGTATACACCAGGCCGCCATTCAATTCCGGCTCGCTCGGATCGTTCATGGCCAACAGCGGGGTATATTTCGCATCGAACTGACTCCAGAAGTACAGCCCCCGTTCCTGAATCCAACCGTTGAAATCTTCCGGCGAGATTTTGTTGGGATTGTTTAATAGCGGGTCGTCCGGCTTCAAGAATTTGACCGGTGAAGCTTCGTCGGTGATACGCGGCAGCGGACTGTTGGCTTTATCTGGCGCGATTTTTGCAGGGTAAGGTGCGAAGTTGAATTTATCCCACGCAAAGTCACGCTCGTATTGCACGACAAGGGTGCCGCCACTGGACACATAATCGAGCAGCCGCTGGTTGGCACCCGCCAATTCCGGGCGCAATTCGTAAGCGCGCACCCCCAAGACTACGGAGTCAAACCGCGAAAGATCGCCGAACGCAATGGCTGCGGCGTCGAGCATCTCGACGTGAACGCCCATGCGTTGCAGTGCTTCCGGTATAGGTTCGCTTTCGGCGGAGACATAACCGACGCGAAGATTGTCCGGCACTGTGGCGTCAAAACTGAACACGCGGCATTCAGCCGGCTGGCTCCAGAGCAACGTGGGCAAGGAAGGAAGCGGCGCAAGAGATGTGGTGAACTTCTCGTTGCCACGTTGAGCGAAGGCGGTGATTTCATAGGTGCCGCGAGTCAAGTTGGCGGGTGGCGTGACGGTAGATTTGGCAAATTGATCGCCAGAGCCGGGAAATTGCAGGGTGACCGGCGCGCTGACTGTCCAGTCGTGCGGGGCGATAAGTCCCACGTCGACTTTCCCTGGCTTCATCGCGTAGGAATGCACGCGCAGCAGAACGTCAAATGGTTTTCTGAGCTTGCCCAATAACTCGATGGCTTGATCAGGTTCGAGCGCGAGGGTGTAAGCCGGGACCATACGCACAGCCACGCGATCGATGCGCGTGGACGACGCCGCAATGTGAGTAACCGGTTGCTCCGCGGCAAATGCGTAGCCAGTCACCGTGAGTTCTTGTTTAGCGATTGCTATAGGAGGTGGCTCCGGTTGCTGCTTTTCCCACGCAGTCAGAGCAGGCTCGGCGCCATTCACCACGACAGTTAATTTTTCGTCTTTGCCGCCGCCGGTCGAGCCCGGAGTCACTTCCGCTTTGGCGCGCACAACCAGTTGCAGTTTGCCAAGCTCGCAGCCGGATTCTTTTCTGCATCGCGCGCCGGCATCCACGGTAAACGACTCACCGGCCACAACCTCGCCGCGGTCCGATTGGGCGACAATTTCCAGGCCCGCAGCCAAGGCAAGAGCACGATCGACGCGGCGTTGCACGGAATGAAGTTCGATGAGCCGCGGATCTTCCGCAACCCAATGCGCAGCCCGGGCGCCGCCCGGGTAGAGCGACGTTACATCCTTTGCGGCGGAGGCAATTTCGGCGGAAGCCTGCTGCCAGCGCAATGACAGCGCGTCCTGACGCGCTTTTTCCAGTTCGTCCTGGGCATGCTTCAATATCGGGCAGAAAGATGCACCGCGAGCACATCCGTCCCCTTCGGCATCGCCCGCCAGCGTGTGCAATGGTCGCGCGAGTGAGGCGGGGTCGATTTTTTCGCCGTTTTCAGACACGAGCCCAATCGGCCGATGTAAAAACGTAGATCCGAGAAATAACGAGATCCCTTGGGTACGGTGATTGGCGAAGGCATCAATTCCGATCTCGCGCCAGGTTTTCCCCCACAATGGAGAAACGTCATCAACAGGAAGCTGGTAGCTGTCCGGCCGCGTGGGGCTCCCGCCGCCGCGGTCGATATCCAGAACCTGTACGGGATGGTCTTTGCCGCCCCAAGGTTTTTGGGAAGCGGCGTTCGAATCGTTATCTTGAGTTGAGAGGACTTGCGCAGCATCGTCGCGTCCGTACGTTGGATCGGCGGCAAGTTGTACTGCTTTGGGCGTCCAGAGTCCCGCAGCTTGATGATGCCCGTGCCCGGAATGTACGCCGCCGAAATTATTGATCACAATATTCGGCCGAAATGTGCGGATGACGCGAACCATATCGGCTAGCACCTGATCGCCCCAGATTTTTTCCGTTTCTTCGGGAGTCTTCGAAAATCCAAAATCTTTGGCGCTGGTGAAATAAAGCTTCACGCCATAGCCCCGAGTGGCGGCCAGCAACTCCTGGGTGCGAATCATTCCTAGTTGCGGAGCCTGCTCGGGGCCGAGTACATTTTGTCCGCCCTCGCCGCGCGTCACAGACAGCAGTGCCACATCCGCATGCAGCCCGCGAGCAAGATAGGTCAAGACGGCTGCAGACTCATCGTCGGGATGCGCGGTTATGTACAGGATGCGGGTAGTGACGCCAGCACTTTGGATGGCTTCCACGGTTTCGTTCAATCCTGGGCCGGTCCCCGGGGCGGGCGCAAACTGCGCGAACAATGGGGCCGCTGAACATAACGCCAGTAGGCTCGTTATGAACCTTCGAATGACTGACAATTTCAAGCTTCCTCCGGCTGTGGCTGCGCTTCCGCGCCAAAGGGCCATTGTCGCATTTCTCTGGCGCGGAGCAGAAATGCCACAATACCCATGGCGATCAGCAACAGGCCCCATTTGCGCGCCGCTCCCGTGGCCCAAAACAAGGCAGCCCAGCCGAACATCACCAGGATGGCCGGAAGAGGATAGAACCACATTTTGAAAGGAAAGCGCTCCGGCGGCCAGCGGCGGTGCAGCATGAGCAAGCCGATGGCTTGCCCGATGAATTGCACCAACAACCGTGTGGCGAGAATGGCGGCGATTACCGTGGTGAGCTTAAAGAGCAAACTGCATACGAACGCCACACCACCTAGAAACAGCAGAGAGACATAGGGAAATTTCTTTTCCGGATGCACGCGCGCGAAAATCGAAAAGAAACTACCATCCAGCGCGGCGGCGTAAGGGACGCGCGAATATCCGAGCAGGCCTGAAAAAATGGAGGCGAAGGCGATCCACATTACGAGCAACGTGGCGATCTTCGCTGCAAACGGGCCGGAGATGGTTTCCACGAAAGTGCTCACCAGAAATTTCGATTCCCGAGCTTTTTGCCAGGGAATCACGCCGAGTATGCTGGTCTGCATGGCGAGATAAATCACGGCAATGCCGAAGATGGAAATAAAAATCCCTCGCGGAATATTTTTCTGCGGGTCGCGCAATTCGCCGCCCAGGTGGCAAATGTTGTAGTAACCCCAGTAGGCGTAAGTAGTGCTGACCATGGCCGCGCCCAGTCCCGCGAAAAACAGGTGCGAGAGGTGAAACGCGCCGGGTGGAAATGAAAACGCCATAGCAGGATTGAAGTGGGTTATGCCTCCGGCGATCAGCCAGATCATAGTGCCGATCACACCGATCCAAAGCAGCACGGAGATTTTTCCGATGGTGGTGATGCGGCGGTATAGCAGCGCGACAAGGAGGAGAACCACTGCTCCGGAAATGGCTTTCTGCTGGTAAGCAGAGAACGGATGCAGATAGCTGGCGTATTGTGAAAAGCCGATTGCTCCAGAGGCAATCACCAGCGGGGCCTGGATCAGCGTCTGCCATACGAAAAGAAAAGACATCAGCCGCCCCCAGCGGTTCGGCCCATACGCTTCGCGCAGGAAAACGTAACTGCCACCGGCGCGCGGGAGTGCGGCTCCTAACTCCGACCATACAAATCCATCGAGCAGCGCGAGGATAGCGCCGGCTGCCCACGCCAGCAACGCTTGCGGGCCGCCCATAGCGCGGATTACGAGCGGACTTACCACGAACGGGCCAATGCCGATCATGTCGATCATGTTTAGCGCGACGGCTTCTTTGAGCCCTAGGCCGCGCTCAAGGCCGCCGTCGTGTTGCAGCGCGCCTGATGAGGGGATACCCGTATGGTCAGACGGGAGGGCATTGGGATTTGAGGGGGACCTGGAGTCTTGCAGCGGCGCCATGGGTGCGCCGAGAATAGCAAATGCCCAACGCACCTCCTATCACCATTCCATGCGACCGAGAAAATTAAGTATCACTAGGGTTAGCTTTACAAAACTCACGCGCCGCATTGACCTTATCGTGCAGAGGGTGATAATCATGTACGGCTCCGCGCGTCCTCCTGGGTGAGGCTGCGCATTCCGAAACGCTCTTGCACGCTGGTTTTGCCGGAGCACGTAAGAGCCGGACAGTCAACGCGTGGCGGGGAATCGGCATCACATCCCAAAAGCAAACTGGCTGCACGTGCCTGTCCTGCGGCGTGCCTAAGCTAAGTGATTTCGCTACTCTCGAACTTGATTCCGGCGCATGCCTGTTTCAGTCGGGGCGATGAAAACTGAAGGAGTCTCATGAAGCGGTCCTGGACAGCCTTGGCTGTCGCACTGATATCGGTATTTGCAGTCGCCGGCTGCAATGATTACGGCAACACCTTTCAAAACAACACCGGGGCGTCCATAACGTTTCTGTCTCCTTCGAACATCAGCGCGGGTAGCCCGACATTCGAGATGACCGTGTCTGGTTCGGGATTCGTGACGCAAACGTACGTCACTTGGAACGGAAAGAAACTCGCCACCACGGACAATCTAGACGTCAACAGCAATATAATCAGCATTTCGGCCTCGGTGCCGGCTGCCTTGGTGGCCAAGCCGGGATCGGCCACGGTGATTACGCAAAGTCCCTTTTCCGGCGCGGGGAATAACGGGCTTTCGAATCCTATTGTCTTCTCGATCAATGCGCCGCCCAATCCGATTCCCACGCTGAGTTCCATCGCGCCCAACACGATTGCCGCTTGCGGTAGTTCTTGTGCGACGGCGAGTTTCACTCTCGACCTGCAAGGAACAAACTTCATCACCTCGTCCACCGATGCAACCCAGAATTCACAGGTCATGTGGACGGCAGGGGTCAACGCGATAACTGTGGCGACGACCAGTATTACTTCCACGGACATTAAGGCCACTGTGCCAGGGTCTCTGTACTCCGCGGCTGGAACCGCGTCGGTCACGGTGTTCAATCCGCCCGCGCCGCAGGTCACTCCTGTCGGTGGCACGCCAACCGGTTCGGTTGGTGGAGGCGGAACAAGCGCCGCTCAAACGTTCACGATTACCGCGGCGGCCCCGGCAGTGGCGCACGCTGCGAGCGAATCAGTGGTAGAAGAAACACCTTCGGTGAGTTCAGACGGGCGGTTCGTGGCATATACCGCGTCACAAAACGAGCACACTCAGATTTTCTTGCGGGACACGTGTGAGGGTGCCCCGAGCGGATGCAAGGCTCAGACCACCGTGCTTTCCGCGGCTCTTGACGGTAACCCCGGCAATGATGACAGCAACACACCTTCTATTAGCTCGAATGGAAGATACGTGGCGTTCAGTTCGGCAGCCACTAATCTGGTGGAAAATGCGGCCACAAACCGCCAGATTTATTTACGCGATACGTGCTCGGGGACGGACAGTTCCTGCTCGCCTTCGACGCAGCTTGTTTCCACGGATCCGAACGGAGCGTTGACCGGGTCGGAGAATTTGCTACCGTCCATCAGCGCTACGGGCAGGTTTGTCGCGTTTCTGGCGGTAAATCTCAGCCACGCATCCCCGCCAAGCGCGGCAGCAAGTGTGAAAAACAGCGGCTATCGGCAGGTTTTTGTGCGAGACACATGTCTGGGAGCGTCGGGCTGTACGCCGAAGACGTCGCGCATCTCGCTGCAACCTGGAGATGGCTCATCCACCAGCGCGAAGCGAGCAGGTCCGGCGATCGGCAACAGCGGCAAAAGCATTGCATTGGCGGGACAAGCGGCCACCCTTTTCACGCGATCCGTGGCCATCGATGATCGCGTTTTTCTGGCGATTACAAAAGCTGATCAGTGATTCCGGTCGCGTTTAACATCTAGAGTGCCGCACCGTAGCGTTTCGGCGATGCGGATTTCGTTTTCGCGCAGACTATCGTTCTCGCGCTCAAAAATCAGAACTCTCGGTCGCGAAGCCTAGATTGGCGAACCCCCTCAGCCTAAGAATCCAAGGTTGGTGGTTTGGAAGTTCGCCAAGTTCGGGAAAATGCTTGGCAGATCGGTGTTTGCCACGCCAAACCAGGAAGCCAGTGTGGCGGCGTACTGATCCACGGACGTGGAGGGAATCCAACGCCCGTTGCTTCCGGTGTCGTCCGGCCCGCCTGGCGTGAGGGTTGGAAACTGCCCGTATAATGCATTTCCTTTCACGGCGCCGCCCATCATCAACTGGTGGCCGCCCCAGGCATGATCCGTACCACCATTCGAACCGGGCTGGAAGGTGCGGCTAAATTCGGAGAGGGTAAAGGTCGTGACGTTGCTTGTTACGCCCAACTCCTGGGTGGCCTGATAAAACGCAGACATGGCTGAGCTCAGTTGGGAATACAGCGCGACTTGCGTAGGCAATTGATTGCTGTGAGTGTCGAAGCCCCCGAGCGAGCAAAAGAAAATTTGGCGGTTCACGTTGAGCGCGCTGCGCGCAGCAATCACTTGAGCCACTTGTTTCAGTTGTGACGCCAAGCCATTGTTCGAGGGAAAGACGGTCTGAATGGCAGGAATGTTTTGTAAGGCCTGAGACAAAATCGCACCTTCCTGAACGGCCTGACCAGTCACAGTGCTCGCGGCTTGCACCAGAGAAATGCCGGTATCCAAAGTGAGCAGTTGCTGCATGGCTTGAAAGCGCGCCTGCCCCGCCGCTGAGTTGCTGATGCCCTGCACGCCCGGAGTGCTGCCAGGATTCATGGTGAAGGGGCGCGAGGTGTCGCCAGTGCAAAAAATGGGATTGCCGGCCACCGAAAGAATGGGCGGGAACAATGCGCTGGTATTAAAGGCAGGACCAATTTTGTCGGCGACTTTGCCCGCCCATCCGGCGTTCGGCAAGCCCGATAGTTGTGTGGTTTGCCATTGGTCCTGCTGATCCGCGTGAGAAAATAAATTCTCCGGCAGATTCTGATATGCCTGGTAATTCGAGCGCGTGGTGGGCTGCACCAACGTGCCGACATTCGTCAGTGCGGCAAGCGATTTATTGGTGTTGAAAAGTGTCTGCAACTCCGGGAGGTTGGGGTGGAACCCGAAGTTGGCCTGGTTGCCAACCTGGAGCGGCAGCAGCGAAGCCTTGCTGAGGGCGAGATTGGCGCGCACGCTCTGATAGTTGGTATAGCCCGCCGTATCGATCGGCACGATCAAATTATTGGAATCGTTCCCGCCAAAGAAAAATATGCAAACCAACGCTTTGTAGCCGGTGCCGCCGCCTTGCGCCATGGCACTGACCAACCCAAATTTGCTCAAGCCACCGACGATCGACGCGGTAGCCGCCGAGCAACATGCCAGCCTTAGGAAATCCCTGCGTGTATGCGGCGTCATGAGCGTGTCTCCCCTTTGCGCGCTAGCGCTGAACCTGATATTGCGACGAAGAAAGCACTAAGTAGATGGCCGTCTTGGCCTGATTGTTGGTATCCGTGCTGCTGTTGGCATTAACCGCGGTAAGGATGCTCTGCTTTACGGAGTCCGACAGGGTGCCGTGCAGCAGTTGGGTGTCCAGCCAAGCCAGCATCTGGTCGGGAGTTCCGGCAGTAATTACCGGTGAGAAATTCAGTTTGGTAGCGCCGCTAATTTGCCCGTACACGATGGAGTTGATGAAGTTCACACGCGCCAGACTGGTATTGGTGTTGAAAATCGCAAATTCCGGGCCATTCAGCGTGGTTTGGGGAATCAAGCTTGCCGGAGGATAAAAATTAAATGTGCTGGGTGAGTTGAACAGATCCTGCGACATGGTGTCGCTCCAGCCCGTGAAGCCGGTGCCGTCTGTGGTGGCACCAAATACACGGGCCACACTGACTTCCATCACTACCGGCTCGCGCAGTTTGCCGTCGGAGGCCACAGCAGTGGTGGGATCATCACCGCGGCGCGCTTCCGGATCGAGGAGAATGGCCGCAGCGACCGCTTGCAAGTCTCCGCGCTTCCCCGATCCATAGGAATTGAATTTTCCGCTGATGAACGACTGCGCTACGCGCTGCACGTAGGCCGGGCTGGGATTGCTAGTGACCAGCTTTTCGATGAGTTGCTGGGACACGAAGGGCGGCATGTTGGGGTGATTGAAAATGATGGTCAGCACGCTGGTGAGTTCTAGTTCCGCGGATTGTCCCGCGGCGACAGACTGGCCTAGAAAAGTTTTGGCCCCGCCATCGTGGTTGGACTCGTACGGCACCATGTTCCCGCCGTAGTAAGAGGGATTGTGCTGCATCAGTGTCGCGCCAGGTTCTGTCGGATAAGTCCAGCCAGTGAAGGAACGCCCGAGCGCCATCACATCGTTTTGAGTGTAGGTGGGTACCGGGATTCCGTTGGTGTCCAGCACTGAAGTGCCGTCGGGGTTCAACTGGCTTAAGCCCAGGGTGAAAAGCTGCATGAGTTCGCGAGCATAATTCTCGTTGGCGTGCTGACCCGTGCCGGGCTTGTCGTTATTGACCATGTCCAGCCAATGGCCCATGGCGGGAGTCAGGGACACGTCTTTTATCACGTCGTAATAATTTCCAAGGCCGTCCCTGGTTAGCGCCGTCATGTAGTTGGTGTAGCCTGTTGGGTCGCTCACTTTGTTCTCGCCGACGACCCAAATTTCATTCAGCGCGAAAGCCATCCTTTGGCGGAGCTGGTCGCTGTCATTCACGGCGTTTTTGAAAAACGCGTTCTGTACATTTGTTAAATCGGTGTCCGTGTCGGCTGGAGTCGGATAGGTCGAAGGCGGCGTGCTGAATTGACTTTGGAGAAAAGTGTCAAACCCCGTTTGCTGCACTTGATTGACGAATGCCGGGGTGGGGCCGAAGGTGGACTGTTCCAGAAAACGCACCGCTGCTGCGGCGGATAATGCAGGGCCAGCGTTTACAACCTGAGCCGTCACCGCGGTGGAAGTAGTCGATCCGGGATTCGGGTTCGTCACCGTAATCGCCACGTTTCCGGCTTGCGATGCAACCGCCGAGCCAGTGGCGTTCAACTCGGTGGGCGAGACGAACATGGTGGTAAGGGGATGACCACCAAAATTAACGGTTGCTCCGTTCACGAAGCGGGTGCCCGTGACCGTAAACATGAATGCGCCGACGCCAATACTGCTGGGGGTCACGGAGGTCACGGTGGGAGTCGGATTCACCAGCGTGAGGGTGCTGGTGGCTTTCTTGGTTGGGTCGGCGTTGCTGGTGACCGTCAAGGTGAGGGTATTGGGAATCGGCACATCCGCAGGCGGCGCATAATATGCGCCGTCAACTCCTTGAGCATTCACATATCCGATGGTTGCGCTGCCGGTTGGCAAATTATTCAGGGACCACGTCACCGCTGTGTTAGTGGTTCCCGTAACGGTGACGGAGAAATATTGATTGATGCCGGGCCGCACCGTGGCAGTTGTGGGTGATATGGCCAAACTAATTTCAGGAGATGGGTTGTTGTTATTGTTGTTGCCGCTGCCGACGACCTTGGCGGTCAGAGCGGCGGAAGAAATGAGGCCGGGATTAGGGTTTTGCACGATCACCGGGATGGTTCCAACTTGTGAGCTGGTCGCCGTTCCCGTGGCCGTTAACATTGTTGATGAGAGACGCGTGGTAGGAAGCATGATCGTGCCGAATTGAATGGCAGCGCTGGGAGCGAAATGCGCACCGCTCACTGTGAGCGTAAACGCTCCCACGGGAATGGATGCCGGCACGACGGCGGCAACCTGTGGAATGGGGTTGTCGAGCGTTACGGCGCTGGCTGCCGTTTTAGAACTGTCCGCTGTTTCCGAGGCAGTAATCGTTAGTGCTGCACTTGGAGGGAATTCGGGCGCGACGTACATGCCTGCGGCGCTGATCGTTCCTAATGCTGCATTGCCACCAGCGATGCCGTTCACGGACCAGGTTACGGTTGGCGCTGGAGTTGCGCCAGCTTCGCTGGCGCTGAAGGATTGAGTGGTGAGGCCACGCAGCGTCACGGTTGCCGGCGACACGACAAGTTGGCCGCTCTGCGGCTCCGGCATTTTTGTGCCGGTGCCACTGCCGTTGCCGATGATACCTCCAGCGCAACCTGCCAATGAGAGGGATAGCAATGCGATCAGACTCTTCAACGTCAATCTCACGGTATGGCTCCCCCTCGCGTGCAGTTGTTTCATTTTTTTGCTTACCTGAAGCGCCGCCCAATGTTCGCTGAAGCGCGCCGTGTTTCTTGAAGCGATTCTGCGTTTACGGAAGGTAAGGCTTCTCTTACCTAAGTGCTACTGGCCCGCGGGACGGTTTAGGGACATGGACCGCGTAGGGGGTGGGCGCGAACTTTACTGATCAAAATTATTGGTGAAAGGCGTAAGAGGTGCCTTATGAGAGTTTGCGTTTGCGAGAGGTGTGCGCTTCGCGTGCCACGCTGGGACCAACATCGTGCCGCGGCGATTACAAATTTCTGATTCGAAACATCTATTGCCCGGGCGCTTTGTCCAAACTGAGAAGCGAAATCGAAGTGCCCCTGGCGTTCAGAGACAAGGCCACGATGCGAACTTGCCTTCCGCGCTGCGCCAGAAAGGCAATGTCGCTGTTGGAAACGCGCGCGTCAAGAAAAACTTCGGGAAGAGGTTTCTCCCCTGCATCGTGTCGGGCAAATTCCGGGCCCAGATGTTTGGAGTACCACAGGTCCACAGAATCTCTGGTATCACGAGTTTGATAGGTTACCGTGCTGATGCCATTTTTACGTTCTTCAATGGCGATAGCCGTAGCTTTGTCCGTGGGAAGAACCATCGCGGCATTGGGATACACCGGCAACCCCGGTCCAATGTCGCCTTGTCTCTCGAGGCGAAAGCTTCCTCCCGGAGTGCGAATCGTGCCTTTATTGGTTGCCGCCGCGAGGCCCATGGAGCGCACCATGCGGTTGGCAAGAAACAGACCGCCGCCAAGCAATCCGCTCAACCCTATGAACACGGCAATCATCATCCACATCAACGATTTGGATGAAGAGGAGCCGCTTGTTAATGATGAATCGACCATGGCAATTTCTCCGGAGCCGAGGCAGTTGGCCTCGCTTTAAGTCTGGCAGACAAAGTCGTGGCCTTGCTCTCGGAAAGGTTGAACTGTGCTCTAAATGCTCCTGTTCTTCCGTCCAGGCGGAGCCTTCAGGCGATGGATCGAGCCGGGGGCGAGGACTAACTGAATCGCACCTTAATATCGGCGCGTTTTTCTAAGTGAACGGAGTCGACAAATCGGACTTGCCGGTCGTCCAATGTCAGAATCATCGATTGGGTGCGCACTCCTTCACCGAAGAATCGGACGCCGCGTAATAAATTCCCATCGGTCACGCCGGTGCACGCGAAAATCATTTTCTTGCCGGGTGCCAGGTCTTCCGTTCCATAAATGCGCTTGGGATCTTTGACCCCCATTTTAGCCAGCCGTTCTTCATGTTCCGGCTTGGTGACCACCAGCCGGGCGACAATTTCTCCATTCAAGCAACGCAAGGCCGCGGCGGTAAGCACTCCTTCCGGCGCGCCTCCGGTTCCCATTACCGCGTGAACTCCGGTGCCTACCACCGCGGCGGAAATGCCCGCCGACAAGTCGCCGTCGCTGATTAGCCGGATGCGCGCTCCAGCCGCGCGAATGTCGGCAATCAATTTTTCGTGGCGCGGGCGGTCCAGGACGATTACCACCAGATCCTCGACATCGCGCTCCAGCCTTCGCGCGATGGACGTCAAGTTTTCAGCTACTGGTGCATCGAGACTTACCGCGCCTTTGCAGGAGGGCCCAACCACAATTTTTTCCATGTACAGATCAGGCGCGTGGAGCAACCCTCCGCGCTCGCTGGCAGCCAAGACGACGATTGCGTTTGGCGCTCCGGTGGCGCAGAGATTGGTGCCTTCCAATGGATCGACCGCAATATCCACTTGAGGAAAAAGCGCTTTGGGAGCATGGGTGGCCAGCCCCACTTTTTCGCCGATGTAAAGCATGGGCGCTGCGTCGCGCTCGCCTTCTCCGATGACGATGGTGCCGTCCATCTGTACGGAGTCCATGGTTTTGCGCATAGCCTCGACGGTGACTTCATCGGCTTTGTGGCCGTCGCCAAAGCCCATGGTACGTGCGGCGGCAATGGCGGCGGTTTCGACCACGCGAAGGAATTCGAGGCTGAGTTGAGCTTCCATGGATGGCCCTCCGGCTTGTCCAGGGATACGTGGACGGACGCTAATGATAGGGCAAGCGGGAGCTACAGTCGACAGGCGCCGTGCTGCGCGGGCCTAATAACAAAATTGTTAGTGCGCTTATGGTGCGTAATATATGTTCGTCAAAACTGATGTCTAAAATTCACATGAAGGCGGAGATGCCGGTGATGCGTTCGCCGATCACCAGCTTGTGAATGTCATTGGTGCCTTCGTAGGTGGACACGCTTTCCAGATTGTTCATGTGCCGCATAATGGGGTAGTCGTCCACAATGCCGTTCGCGCCCAGGATATCGCGGGCTTTGCGCGCGGTTTCCAGGGCAATGCCTACATTATTCATCTTGAGCATCGAGATGTGCGCCGGGTCGACCTTGCCATTGTCTTTCAATCGTCCAACGTGCAGGGCCAGGAGCTGTCCCTTCACAATTTCGGTGATCATCCACGCCAGCTTTTCCTGTACCAACTGGTGCGAAGCGATAGGCTTGTTCGCAAATTGCTTGCGCGTTTTTGCGTACTGCAGCGCGGTGTCATAGCAGGCCATCGCCGCCCCGAGCGCGCCCCACCCAATTCCGTAGCGGGCCTGGTTAAGACAGCCTAGCGGGCCCTTCAGGCCGGTTACCTTGGGCAGCAAATTTTCTTCAGGGATCTCGCAATCGGTGAACGCCAGGCCCGATGTTACCGAAGCTCGCAGCGACCATTTTCCGTGGACGTCCCAGGATTTAAACCCGGGCCGCTCTTTTTCCACCAGAAAGCCGCGAATTTTCTCGTCCTCGCATTTGGCCCAAACCACCGCGACGTCCGCGATAGAGCCGCTAGTGATCCACATCTTTTCGCCATTCAAAATGTAACTCCCGCCTTTTTTCACCGCGCGGGTCAGCATGCCGCCAGGATTCGAACCGAATTGCGGTTCGGTCAAACCGAAGCATCCGATGGCCTTGCCTTGTTGCAGTAAGGGCAGCCATTTGTCCTTCTGAGCATCCGAGCCATAAGTGTAGATGGGGTACATCACCAGAGCGCTTTGCACCGAAATAAAACTGCGCAACCCGGAGTCACCGCGTTCCAGTTCCTGGGTAACCAGACCGTATCCCACGTTGGACATGCCAGCGCAGCCATAGCCATGCAGGTTAGCGCCAAAAAAGCCCAAATCGCCGAGTTGCGGCACCAAATGCTTTGGAAAGGTGCCCTCGCGGCTGTATTTTTCGATGATAGGGATAACTTCGTTGTCGACGAATCGCCGGGCGGTCTGCCGCACCAGTTTTTCTTCATCGTTCAACTGCGAATCGAAATCGATGTAATCCACTCCGCCGAATCCGGCCATACGCTCTCCTCGTGCGCCGCTGGGTGAGCTGCGCCTTTGCTACCTATCCGCTAGATTCTTCAGAAAAACAATGAAGGTTGGTTACGCAGGAAGCCTTCGCTGTCAATGTTCCCGGCCGCTCTTATAAGAATTTAAGGATGAGCGCTAGGAAACCGTGTCTGTGAAAGTGTAACAAGCCGCTTCCAACGGCAGCAACCGGACTACAGGGATGCGGCATCACCGGTACAGCTTTAGCAACATCAACCAAAGATAACGCAGAACCGCGTAGCCAGTTATGTTGCAGGAGGCGTCTTAGCTGATACAACAAGCTTGCCGACAGCAGTCCATCGATTGTCAGGTGAAGTAACGCAGAATTGTAATCGACGGAGTATTGCGGGTAAGAAGCAAGAATCGAAGGTCTGGTGGGAGACTCGGAAGGGGAATCTAGATGCGACTGCGAGCTGTGTATGTGTTGGCCCTTTTCATTTTGTGCATGCCTGGCATGCTCGCGGCGGGGCCGGATGAGGGACTGGTTTCGGGAAAAGTGACGTTTACCGGAACTCCGGCGAAATCCGAACCGATCGATATGTCGAAGCAGCCCGAATGCATAAAGCTTCACAACAAACCGTTGATGACCGAAAAGGTTGTTACCGGGCCGGGTAATTCGCTGGAGAACGTGGTGGTGTACATCTCTCGTGGCGATTCGGAGGCTGCGGCCAGCGATATGCGCCCGGCCAAATTTGATCAGCAGGGCTGCCGCTACACTACGCACGTGTTGCCATTCCGCGTGGGACAAGAAGTCAGCATTTCGAACAGCGACCCTTTCAATCACAACATCCACCCGATGGCAAAAATTAATCGTGAGTGGAACAAGATCCAACTCCCTGGGACTCCTGCCTTTTCTTATTCCTACGATAACGAAGAGATTATTCCGGTGAAGTGCAACATCCATTCCTGGATGAGCGCGTATTTCGTAGTGTTGAAAACTAGCCATTACGCGGTGACTGGGGCCGACGGTAAATTTACACTGCCTCCTCTGGCTCCGGGCAACTACACGGTAACAGCCTGGCATGAGGCCTACGGAACGCAAACCCGTGAAATCACGGTTGGCGACGGCCAGCAGGTGAACCTCGACTTCGTGTTCAACGCCAAGCCCTGAAGCAAATTTTAACGCGACGTTATGTCGGATGGCGCAGGCAGATTTCGATCCTTCAGCCATTCCATGTGATGCTGTGGCTTTTTTTGTCGGCTGGGAGCTGATCCAGGCTGGGCATAAAGATTTGTAAACCAGCCTGGGGAGTAATTCTTGTCAGGAACTACGACGTCGGCGTGGTAGGTCGTGCTAAAAAAGATTTAACGTGCCCAATCTTCGAAAAAGTCACAAAGTTCTTCTAAGGCATCCACAAATACTGATTTTTGATGTCGATGGCGTTCTTGTAGATGTGCGCGGCACGTACTGGCGTTCCGCGCTGGAGACGGTTCGGCACCTGAGCGGTCGCCGCGTGACTTACGCCGATCTACACCGTTGGAAAGCCAAGCCCGGCTACAACGACGACTGGCGCATGACTGCGGACTGGGTTACTTCGCTGGGCACCCCTACGACTTATGAGCAGGCGCGAATTGCGTTCAACGGATTTTACTGGGGCACGCCGGAGCGCAAGGGAAACGTTTACAACGAGAAATTGCTCATCACGCCACGACAGATTGCCACCTGGGCAGGCCGGTACGAATTGAATCTTTTTACGGGCCGCAACCGCCGCGAATTCTCTTTTACATTTGATCGCTGGACCGCCGTGCATCACTTCCGCACAGTGATCACAATGGATGATGTCACGCGCATCAAGCCCCATCCGGAAGGCTTGCACAAAATTCTTGCCGGGCGCGATCCGGCGTCGGCGCTGTATCTAGGCGACAATATTGACGACGCCCTCGCGGCTCGCGATGCCGGAGTGCCTTTTATGGCGATCATTGCCGTGGGCGAACACGGTTACCCCGAACGGGCCGCCACGTTTCGGAAGCTTGGAGCCCTCGCTTTGCTGCCTCGTGCGACGGCGCTCAATGCCTGGCTGTCAACCGGGCTCTAATCGGGATTCGATCAAATCTGTGGCCCCGAGTTCATCGTATAACCAACCTAAAGAGACTGCGTCTTGCGCCCTTGCATTGACGCCCGGCAGCACGGATGATATAAATTATTATTCTAGTCGGCACCACATAGCCCACCGTGAGCCCCTACCCGGGTCGGGAAAACGGCGTGGCTGCCAACCTGGGGTTCAGGCGACACAATTCGATGCAATTCATTTCTCACCAATCATGAGAGAACTGTTCTTTCAAGTTGTGCCTATTGTCCTGATCCTGCTGGTTTTTTACGGCATCCTAAAGGTCCTTTTCTTCCAACCGCTTCTGAAGGTAATTGCCGAGCGTGAAGCGCGCACTATCGGAGCGCAAAAAGAAGCTGAAGCGGCGCAAAAAGCCGCGGAAGAAAAAATCAAGCAGTACCAGGACGCTCTCAAACACGCGCGATCCGAGGTTTACGTTGAGCAGGAAGCCGCTCGCAAAAGAGTGCTCGATGAGCGCGCCGCCCAGCTGAAAGAAGCTCGCGCCAAGGCAGCTGCGTTCGTGGAAGCTGATCGGAAAAAAATCGCTGGCGAACTTGAAACCGCACGCCGGGAAGTTGAAGGCACAATTAATGCGCTTGCCGCCGTGGTGGCTCGCCGCGTTTTGCAATCCACGCGACCGCCTGGTACTCCGCCGAGAGAAGCGCAATGAGAGGGAGAATCTTGCGAGCCCGGGCAAGTTGGAAGACAGCGAGCGCGATCTTATTCGCGACGCTTTTCTTAGCGCTCAACGCACACGCTGAGGAAGGCGGCTCGTCGATTCAGCAATCCTCCGAAAATGTTTTCAAGTGGATCAATTTCGCGATCGTTGCCGGCGTGATCGCATGGTTCTGCGTTAAAAAGGGGCCGGCATTTTTCGGCGGCCGGGCGGACAAGATCAGCTCCGCGATCCAGAAGAGCACCGAGGCCAAAAATCTGGCTGACCAGCAACTGCGCGAGGCGGAAGCCAAGCTGCAAAATCTGGAAAAGGAAGTGGCCGAGTTGCGCGCCACAGCGCAACGTGAATCGGCCGCCGAAGCAGAGCGTATTCGCAATCTAACGCAGTCGGACGGGCACAAGATCGAACTGGCGGCACAAGCGGAAATTGATGCCGCGGAGCGTGCTGCCCGCCTGGAACTCAAAGCCCTCGCCGCCAATCTGGCCGTCGACGGAGCCGAATCACTGCTGGCCAGCCAATTGACCCCAGCGGCGCAAGAATCGCTGATCAATAATTTCGTTAAAACCCTCGACAGAAGGCCCAATTGAAGTCCGCCAGCCTTCAGTACGCCAACGCATTCGCTGATATTGCCATCGGTCAGGGTGCACCGATGACGGCGGTGAGACAGTTAGGGGACTTTGGAGACGTATTTTCGGAATCGCTCGACTTGAGCAATTTTCTAACCAGCCCAGCGATAGATAACAAGGCCAAGCACGGTGTAATTGAAAAGATTGTCGCGCGTCTGGGCTCCGGGAAAATCGTTCGCAATTTTCTGTTTGTGATTGTCGATCATCGCCGCGCCCACCAGCTTCCGGAAATCATTACCGCCGTCGAAAGCGCGGTTCGCCAACGGCAGGGAGTCGCCGAAGCCGAGGTGTCCTCCGCGGTGGAGCTGACCGCTGGGCAAAAAACGGAGCTCGCCAGAACGCTGAGCCGCTTGACCGGCAAAAAAATCGAGCCTAAGTATTCCCTTGATCCCGCACTTCTGGGTGGGGCGGTTGCCCGCGTTGGGGATACTATCTACGACGGTTCATTGCGCAGCCGCTTGGAAGAAATGCGCGCTCGACTTTCAGTGGAATAATTTTTGGAGTCAATTTTTGCATTTTACAGCAGACGGTTACGGTAACAGGCAGGACAACAAGGCACCTACGGAACGCACGGTAAACACTTGAAGTTTTTTGGTTCAAACGGAACCGGGAGCAGGCATGGCCAATATCAAGGCTGACGAAATCAGCAAAATTCTGCGAGAGCAGATCGAAAATTACGAGCAAACCGTTTCCGTCGATGAAGTCGGCTCGGTCATCAGCGTGGGGGACGGCATTGCGAGAGTTCACGGCTTGGCGAAGGTCATGGCCGGGGAGATGCTGGCCTTCCCGCACGATATTTTCGGCATTGCGTTGAACCTAGAAGAAGAGGAAGTTGGCGTAGTGCTCTTGGGCGAGTCGAGCGAATTGCAGGAAGGTGACGTCGTCAAGCGCACCAACACAATTATGTCCGTGCCGGTCGGTGAAGCACTGATCGGCCGGGTGGTCAATCCCATCGGCGAGCCGCTGGACGGCAAAGGACCCATTGAATCTCGACAGCGCAACCCGCTAGAGCGCATCGCGCCGGGCGTGCTGGACCGCCAGCCGGTTCGGGAGCCGCTGCAAACCGGGATCAAGGCTATTGATGCGATGATTCCGATCGGCCGCGGCCAGCGCGAATTGATCATCGGCGACCGCCAGACCGGCAAGACCGCCGTCATTCTCGACACCATCATCAATCAAAAAGGTGGCGACGTAATCTGTATCTACTGCGGCATCGGTCAGAAACGGTCCACCATCGCGCAGGTAGTTAAAACGCTAACGGATGCAGGCGCGATGGATTACACCATCGTGGTGGCCTCCACTGCATCGGAGCCGGCCTCTTTGCAGTACATTGCGCCTTATGCCGCGTGTGCTATGGGCGAATATTTTCGCGACACCAAGCGCCACGCGGTAACCTTTTACGATGACCTTTCCAAGCATGCGCAGGCCTATCGTGAAATTTCATTGCTGCTGCGCCGACCGCCGGGCCGTGAAGCTTTCCCCGGCGACGTGTTTTATCTCCACTCCCGTTTGCTGGAACGCGCCGCCAAGCTCAACGACAAGCTCGGCGCTGGCTCGCTAACATCTCTGCCGGTCATCGAAACGCAGGCTGGAGACGTGTCCGCGTATATTCCGACCAACGTCATCTCGATTACTGACGGACAGATTTATCTGGAAGCTGACCTTTTCAATGCCGGTATTCGTCCGGCCATCAACGTGGGCATTTCCGTAAGCCGCGTCGGCGGCAACGCCCAGATCAAAGCCATGCGCCAAGTGGCTGGTTCGCTGCGATTGGATATGGCGCAGTATCGCGATCTGGCGGCCTTCGCGCAGTTCGGCGCGGATCAACTCGATAAAGCTACGCAAGCGCAATTGGGACGCGGCCAGCGCCTCACGGAAATTCTGAAGCAGGATCAATACGCACCCTTCACGGTGGAAAAGCAGGTGCTGAGTTTGTTCGTGGCCACCAGCGGTGCGCTTGACAGCATTCCCGTTCCGGCGGTGCGCCGCTTCGAACGTGAATTCATTGCCTTTGTGGAAACGAATTACGCGGGCATCCTGAAAACCATTGCGGAAAAGAAAGCGCTCGACGACACCATCAAGTCGGAAATTAAGAAAGCGGTCAAAGCCTTCAAAGAGCGCTTCAATACCGACGTGGAAGAATCGGGAGAGTCCGCGGCAAAGGCTGCGGCTGAGCCGGCGAAGAACCAAGATGGCACCGGGGCCGCATCTACCAAGACCGAAGATAAAGCCGGGAAAAAAGAAGAGACGCCCGTCGCAAAATAACTTTTAGAGCCAAATAGGATCGATCCGACTCTAAGCAATGCCTACATTACTCGATTTCCGGCGCCGCATCCGTTCGGTGAAGAACACCCAGCAAATTACCCGCGCGATGAAGTTTGTCGCTGCGGCGCGGTTGCGACGCGCGCAGGAAGCCGCGCTGGCTGCGCGTCCGTACGCCATCGAGTTGGCGCGCGTTTTGCGTTCCACGATGGCGCGCATCGAGTCGCCTGAGCATCCGTTGCTGGCGAAACGCCCAGAAAATAACATCCTGGCCATCGTGATTACCGGCGAGCGTGGCTTGGCGGGAGCCTTTAACAGTAACGTGTTGCGCAAAGCGCATGAATTTTTCCGTGGCCACCAGGGCAAAAAAATCACCACTATACCGGTCGGCAAAAAGGGACGCGATTCTTTGCGCCGCGCCGGTTTTACGTTTGCGGCCGAGTACGTGAACGTGCTTGCCCGTGTGGATTTCAACACCGCGCGCGAAATCGGCGAATTGGTCGCCGCTCTCTATGTCGAGGAGAAAATCGACTCCGTCTACATTATCTTCAGCGAATTCAAAACGGTGATGACTCCCACGCTGAAAGTGGAAAAACTCTTGCCGGTGGAATCGATCCGCGACGAAGAGAGCGTCGAATTGGCGCAGCGCGACGGCGGCCAGAATAAACAGGATGGCGAAGCCGGCGAGACCCCTATCGATTACATTTACGAGCAGCCGGAGGAGCAAATTTTGGCAAAGTTGCTGCCGCGCTACGTGGAAACGCAGATCCTGCGCGCCATGCTGGAATCTTCCGCAGCGGAGCATGCAGCGCGCATGACCGCAATGGAAGCGGCCACCAACAACGCGAACGACGTGATCGAAGCGCTGACGCTGCACATGAACAAAGTGCGCCAGGCGGCCATCACCAAGGAAATTATTGAAATTGTCAGTGGCGCCTCGTACGGCGCTTAGGAGAAAGCATGGCGGAAAAACGGGGAAAGATGGGACGAGTCGTGCAGGTCATCGGCCCGGTCCTGGACATTGAGTTTGAAGCCGGTCATCTCCCGGCCATTTACAACGCGGTCCGCATCACCAGCGAAGGCTTCAACATCCCCGAACCGTTGGACGTCACTGCGGAAGTTCAGCAGCACTTAGGCGAAGGCCGCGTGCGCGCGGTGGCCATGGAGGCTGTCGAAGGCATGGTTCGCGGTATGCCCGCGGAAGATCTGGGCCAGGGCATTACCGTGCCGGTGGGGCGCGCCACCCTTGGCCGCGTGATGAATGTTCTCGGCAAGCCTGTGGACCAACTTGGCCCGATCAATAGTCCTACGCATTACGCTATTCATCGTCCCGCGCCGCCTCTAGAAGATCAGTCCACGGGTCTGGAAATGTTCGAGACCGGCATCAAGGTCGTTGATCTGATGGAGCCGTACGTAAAAGGCGGAAAGATCGGTCTTTTTGGCGGTGCGGGAGTAGGCAAAACGGTTTTGATTCTCGAGCTGATTCACAACGTGGCCATGCAGCACGGCGGGCTTTCTGTGTTCGCGGGCGTGGGTGAACGCACACGTGAAGGAAACGACTTGTGGCTGGAAATGTCCGAGTCCGGAGTAATTGTTCCCGGCAATACCGAAAAATCGCGCGCCGCATTGATTTACGGACAGATGACCGAACCGCCCGGGTCGCGTTTGCGCGTCGGTCTGACCGGATTGACTGTCGCTGAATATTTTCGCGACGAGGAGCACCTTGACGTGTTGCTCTTTATCGACAATATTTTCCGCTTCGTGCAGGCCGGGGCGGAGGTTTCCGCGCTTCTCGGGCGCATGCCTTCCGCAGTCGGTTATCAGCCCAATCTCAATACCGAAATCGGCGAGTTGCAGGAAAGAATCACCTCCACCAAGAACGGCTCGATTACCTCGGTGCAGGCTATTTACGTGCCCGCCGATGACTACACCGATCCTGCTCCGGCTGCAACCTTCGCGCATTTAGACGCCACCACGAACTTGAGCCGCCAGATCGTGGAGCGCGGCATTTACCCGGCCGTCGATCCGCTAGCCAGCTTTTCGCGCATTCTCGACCCGCGCATTGTCGGAGCCGAACATTATTCCGTGGCGCGTGGTGTGAAGTCGATTTTGCAGCGCTACAAAGACCTGCAGGACATCATCGCCATTCTCGGCATTGAAGAACTTTCCGACGACGACAAGTGCACTGTGGCGCGCGCGCGCAAAATCGAAAAATTCCTTTCACAGCCTATGTTCGTGGCCGCGCAATTCACCGGCCTCGAAGGGAAATACGTAAAGATCGAAGACACGGTACGCAGCTTCAAGGAAATCGTTGAAGGCAAATACGACGACGTTCCTGAGCAGGCCTTTTACATGGTCGGCACCATCGAAGAAGCGTTGAAGAAGGCGGAGACCGTGAAGGTCAACGCTTAAAAATCGGCAATTTGAAATAGGATCTGGAAAACGAGAAAATATAACGCGCATGCTGCCTGAAGCTATCGAGCTTATCGTGGTCACGCCGCAACGCCAGTTGTTTCGTGAAAAAGTTGCGAGCGTGCAACTGCCCGGCGCCAGCGGCGAGCTGGGTATTTTACCCGGGCACGCGCCGCTGATCACCGAACTAGGCAACGGTGAGCTTAGCTATCGCACGTCGAGCGGTGGCGAGCCGGTAACCCTCGCGGTACTCAGCGGCTTTGCTGAAGTATTACCTGATCGCGTTACGGTGTTGGCAGAAACGGCTGAGCGTCCCGAAGAAATCGACGTGGAGCGTGCAAAAAAGGCTCTGGAGCGTGCCGAGAAACGCCTGGCGTCCAGCGATGCCAACGTTGACTGGGATCGGGCCACGGTCGCCTTACAACGCGCGCTCATACGCATCAAAGTAGGTAGTTATAAGCGGCGCGGTGTTTCGACGCACAGCGCCTAGCCGATTGTTGCGCTAAACTGGATCGCACCTAACGGGACACCCGGTATCCCCTGCATAAAGGACAACAATTCCCATGGAAACTATCACGATGTACACAACCGCCTGGTGTCCGGATTGCCGACGGGCCAAATCCTTTATGAAGGACCGCGGAGTGGAGTTTCGAGAAGTAGATATTGAACAGGATCCCGACGCGGAAGAAATCGTGATGCAAGCCAATAACGGCAAGCGAAAAGTGCCCACGTTGAAAGTTGGCGAACGTTACTTCGCTTGCAGCCCCTTTAATCCGGTGGCACTTGCGGCCGAACTGAACGTTCCGCTAAACAAATAGTAGGCGTCAGTGGTGCACAAGGTGCTGGCTAACCCGATCTCCGACGTGGAGAGTCCTGCGGAGAACCGCGACATCGGACGTGCCGCTTCCGGCGAACATTAATTCACTGCTACCCCGCGAACCAACACGCCGGCCAACTGCATCGCTTCATCCATAAGCAAAATATCCGCATCGGCCCCTACACGCAGCGCGCCCTTTTTGAACTCCACACCCAATAAGCCCGCCGGGTTCAAGGTGAGCATGCGCACGGTCTGTTCAAAGGACTTGCCCAACGCCATAACGTTCCTCAGCGCTCTATCCAGCGTGAGCGTGCTACCCGCCAACTTTCCCTCGGAGTTCCGCGCCACACCTTCACTGACGGTCACTTCGAATTGTCCCAGCATGTACTTTCCGTCCGGCATTCCTGTCGCGGAGATACCGTCGCTAACCAGAATCACGCAGTCGGGGCTTTTCGCCTGCAGAAGCAGGCGCATGGCTGCCTCCTCCACGTGCACACCGTCGGCGATTAGTTCCGCGGTGACGTTGGGCGTTGTGAGGATGGCGCCGAGTACCCCACTGTCGCGGTGGGAGAAGGGACGCATGGCGTTGTAAACGTGCACGGCGTGGTGCGCGCCGTGGGCGATGGCTGCACGCGCTTGCTCATACGTCGCATCTGTATGACCGATAGCCACAACGATTCCTGCTTTGCGCGCCGCATCGATACACGGCATGGCGCCGAGCAATTCTGGAGCAATCGTCAAAATCCGCGCGTTGCCGCCCGCAGCCGCCAGGAATCTATCCAGCAATTCCGCGGATGGGAGGCGCAGCCACTCCGCCGGATGCACTCCCCGCCTGATCTCGCTTAGAAACGGTCCTTCAAAATGTATGCCCAATACTTCGGCGCGGGCATGGTCAGACTCATGCTGCATAGCAATGTATTTGGCGATGCCTTCGCTGCTGCGGCAAATGTCGTCCGCGCTCGCGGTTACGGTGGTGGCCACGATGGAGGTAGTGCCTCGCCGCGCCACCGTCTTTGTAACCGTGGCCATCGCCTCTGGGGTGGCTTCCATCACGTCGCGCCCGCCGGCACCATGAATGTGCACGTCGACGAATCCCGGTATCGCGGATTTATTGGTGGCGCTAATCTCGTTGGAGTCGACCGGCAGACTCATTCCCTCGCGCGGGCCGATTGCTTCGATCACGCCTTCGCGAATCAGGATTCCCGCATCGGCAATCTCTCCCGTGGGAGCCAGCGCCCGAGCAGCATGTATCAACGTTGTCGTCATGGCAGGAGAACATCGTAGCGGAAACACGCTGCAGCACAAAACCCGGGAGCGCCATCACTCGATTGGGCTGCTGGTGCTTGTCTGCAGGCTGTGGGCCTCAGAAAACAAAAGGGAGAACCATGGAAGGTCCTCCCTTTTGCGAACATCATCCGGCTCTGGGCTGCTGCTTTACAACTTAATTTCTGTTCTTAGCGGTTCGCCCCGGTATTGCTGGCGCTGGTGGCAGTTCCGGCGGACTTGGGCAAGCTCAAATATCCCGTTGCGCCTGTCTTGGTGACTTTATTAATCACTAATTCCAGCGCCGCGCGGCTTCCACCGGTGTAAAAGAAGATCGGTTCGTTCACGGAACGATCCTTCTTCTCGAAGCTCTTGTCATCCGCCAGTACGTTCACCGTATAGCGGTTCTTCTTTATGTTGGTGTCTTTCAGCTCTACTTCTATGCTGCCTACTCTTTGCGGGCCGCTCTTGCGCGTTAGGGAAAATTCGAAATAGTCGCGTTGGCCCATGCGGCGAAGCTGATCGATTTCATCGTGATTGCGGGCGATCAGCGTGCCCATTTCGCTGCGCGCCATCTGAATGCTGTTTTTCGTGGCGTCCAGGTCGCCTTTCACGCCGTCTACGTCGCCATTCAACTTGTTGACATCACTGGCATTCGCCTTGGTCGCAAGTTCCGTGCTCACGGTGGACTGCAGACCGTTCAGCTTCTTCTCGTATGCCACGGTGGCTGACTTGGTCTGCTTGCGTGCGGCAATCAAGTCGGATTGCGTCACATTCAACTTGTCGGTGACCACTTTCAAATCGCTTTGCAGTTGCTGATTTTGGTCCTCGGCTTTCGCCAAGCGCTGGCCCAAAGCGTCATTCGTTTGTTTTAGAGAAGCCTGGATAGACTCATCAATGCTGTTCGCATGGTTGATAGCAGTCCAACCCACGCCCAATCCCATAAGGGACAACACGGCCACAATGGTCACTGCCAGCGCCACCCAGCGTGGCGCTCCTGTCGTGTGGATCACCGGCTCGCTGATTCCCGGTTCCTGGTATTCGCTCATTGCCATTCTCCCGTTCGGCGGTGGCTGCGCGCCTCTACAGCGATTACTGCATCCCTCCGGCCAATTGGCTCAAACTGGGTCTTAACAAGCCAACTCCTAGGTAAGCAAACAGATATCCGCGCGCAACGACCGAGGTAGGGTAGTCCTAGAGGTACTAGAGTTAGTAAAGCTTACACGTTCTATTACAGATGGGTAAAAAGTGCTGAGTGGGGACGTGAAACGTGGTCGAAAAAATATCGATATTTTGCGGATACACTTCAGGAAACAGACTTTTTGAGGAGGCCTTAAATTATTCGAGTAAAAGGGTTTGACTTAGGCGGCCTGGCTAGCTGCCTTGGTGTCTTCGTTCTGCGACGACCCAAAATATCGATCGAGAGTGCGAGTCGCCGCGTCCAGAACCAGTCTACAGTCCGCGCAGCCCTCGAGATGCACAGCTATTTCGTTTTCCACGGTGGGCGACAACCTATGCTCTAAGTACCAGCAAATCAGATGGATGGTGTCTCGGCAACTCATTTTCCCTGTCTTCCCGAAGCCCGGTGACCCCAAAAGCTTTCGCGATAGGATATTGCACTCGGCTCACCATCTCCGGCGATTTGAGTTTAAAAGTCAAACCAATGATTTATTTAAGTTTAAACGAGCTCTTAACGCTCTTCAGGGATGATTGGGAGGAATATTTACGTTACCGATGGGCTAGTACTTTTCCCGAATGCGCCCAAACTGGGGCTTCTTAAGGAGCATATTCTCCCGATTCATCAGCGTCCTCCAAATCGACCGGCTTACCTGCTTGGCACGATGGTCATTTCACGGAGCGCCGCGATGCGGTCAGCTAGCGGGGGGTGGGTACTGAACAGCGATGATAGAGTCCCGCCTCCGAACATCGGTTTCACTATGCAGAGTGCCGCTGTGGAGGGCGAAACGCTCGTCGTTGGAATACGCTGGTTATACGCGCCGAGCTTCTCGAGGGCGCTTATCAACCCGTATGGCTGGCCGACCATGCGCGCGCCGGTCTCATCCGCTGAGTATTCACGTGTTCGTGACAACGAGAGTTGCAAAATCATGGCGGCAATCGGCGCCAGGAAGATCATGAGTAACGCGGCCAATCCTCCTCCATGGTCGCGGTCGTCTTCGCCTCCTCCAAATCCGCCAAAAATCATGGCCCAGCGACCCATCGACGCCACGTACGTGACAGCACCCGCGATGGTAGCCGCAACCGAACTGGTCAGAATGTCGTAATTACGAACGTGCGAAAGCTCATGAGCGATCACGCCCTCAAGCTCGTCGTCATTCATGAGCTGCAACAATCCTTCCGTCACCGCCACCGAGGCATGATGCGGACTTCGTCCGGTGGCGAATGCGTTGGGCGCTGCATCGGGAATAACATACAACTTAGGCACCGGTAGATTAGCTTTTGCTGCCAGGCGCTCCATTACGGCATAGAGGCGAGGTAGCTGTTCGCGTGTTACCGGCTTAGCACCGCTGGATGTCAGCGCGATCTTATCTGAGAAAAAATAAGAGATACCATTCATCAGCACGGCGAGTCCCAAAGCGATCTTAAGTCCGTTTTGTCCGCCGATGGCGCCGCCTACAACGACGAGCATCACGCTCAACAAGATCAGCAGCACACCGGTTCGTAGAATTTTCATAGTAGTCTCTTCAAAGTATTACGCGTAACAGACGCGAAAATCTCGAGATTGCCCGTAGGCTATCCAGCGCGCAGCGTTCGCGCATGAATGTCAGCTTTGCGGCGTTACCCAGTGAAACAGCAGCAGCCTTCGCTACTTCTTTAGATTCACGCCGCCGCGGCAGGTTGTTTTCCTTTCAGGCGTTCGAAGCGCATGGCCTCGCCGGAGGGATCGCGATCCACTTTCACGCGGTCCCCCGGCAACACTTTACCTTCGAGAATCTGCATCGCGAGCGGATCCTGCACCATTCGCTGAATGGTGCGGCGTAGCGGCCGAGCGCCGTAAGCCGGTTCGTAGCCTTCGCGCAAGATCAACTCTTCCGCCGCAGGAGTCAGTTCCAGCGTGATTTGCCTTTCCGCCAGCAATCTTTCCACGTTCTTCAGGAGCATCCCAACAACTCTTCCGAGTTGCGCCTTGCTCAGCGGGTTGAAGATCACGATTTCATCGATGCGGTTGATGAATTCCGGCCGGAACGCCGCACGCAACGCTTCCATAGCTTCCTTACGCGCCGCTTCAGGGTCATTTCCTGCCAACTCGTAAATTGCCGAGGAGCCTACATTGCTGGTCATCACCAGCACGGTGTTTCGAAAATCCACCGTGCGGCCCTTGCCGTCCGTAAGCCGTCCGTCTTCCAGAATTTGCAGCAACACATTGAATACATCCGGATTCGCCTTCTCGATTTCATCAAACAAAACCACGGAGTACGGATGGCGACGCACCTGTTCGGTCAACTGGCCGCCTTCTTCGTAGCCCACATATCCGGGAGGCGCGCCGATCAGTCGCGACACGCTGTGTTTTTCCATGTATTCGCTCATGTCGATGCGAATCATGAGTTTTTCGTCGTCAAACAAAAACTCCGCGAGCGCCCGCGCCAATTCGGTTTTGCCGACACCTGTTGGCCCCATGAAAATAAAGGAGCCGATCGGCCGTTTGGTGTCGGACAGTCCGGCGCGGCTTCGTCGCACGGCATTGGAAACGTGCGCCAAGGCATCATCCTGGCCCACTACTCGCTGCCGCAGCCGTTCTTCCATGCGCACCAGTTTTTGCGCTTCGCCTTCCAGCAAGCGTCCGGCGGGAATACCGGTCCATTTGCTTACCAATTTAGCGATATCTTCCTCGTCCACCTCTTCCTTGAGCATTGGAGCGTTTTTCTGCAACGCGCCGAACTGCTCTTGGGCTTGTTGCACATCGCGCTCGGCTGCGGCCATGCGTCCGTAGCGTATCTCCGCCACTTTGGCCAGTTCGCCGCTGCGCTCGTATTTCTGTTCTTCGGCCTTGAGGTGCTCAATCTGCTCTTTCAGACTACGAATTTTGGCGATGGCTTGCTTTTCGGCTTGCCAGCGCGCTTTGCGTGCGCTCGAATCCTCCTTGAGCTTGGCGAGCTCTTTTTCGATCTGCGCGCGCCGCTCCTTCGAATGCGCGTCGGTTTCTTTCAACAACGCCTGGCGCTCGATTTCCAACTGCATGATGCGTCGCTCAATTTCATCAATCTCCACGGGCAGGGAATCGATCTGCATGCGCAGGCTGGCAGCCGCTTCGTCGATCAAGTCGATAGCCTTATCTGGCAGGAAGCGGTCGGAAATGTAGCGATGCGAAAGCATGGCGGCTGCGATGATGGCTGCGTCCTTGATGCGCACGCCGTGGTGGACCTCGTAGCGGTCCTTCAACCCTCGCAGAATCGAAATGGTGTCTTCCACGGTCGGCTCGTTTACCAGGACAGGCTGGAAGCGGCGCTCGAGTGCGGGGTCCTTTTCAATATATTTTTTGTATTCGTTCAGCGTAGTCGCGCCAATAGCCCGCAACTCGCCGCGCGCCAGCGCCGGCTTCAGCATGTTGGAAGCGTCCATTGCGCCTTCCGCCGCGCCAGCGCCCACCAATGTGTGTAATTCGTCGATGAACAGAATAATTTGCCCTTCGGCTTGGTAGATTTCCTTCAGCACCGCCTTGAGGCGATCTTCAAATTCACCGCGATATTTTGCTCCGGCAATAAGCGCTGCCAGATCCAGTGCCACCAAGCGCTTGGTTTTCAGCACATCGGGAACGTCGCCGGCCACGATGCGTTGCGCCAGGCCTTCAACGATCGCTGTTTTACCCACACCTGGCTCGCCGATCAGCACGGGATTGTTTTTGGTGCGGCGCGCCAGGATCTGCATGACGCGCCGGATTTCTTCATCGCGACCGATGACCGGATCGAGTTTCGAACGGCGAGCCAGCTCGGTGAGGTCGCGAGCGTACTTCTCCAGCGATTCATAGGTGGCTTCGGGATTTTGCGACACCACCCGATGGGTACCGCGGACACTCGTCAGCGCTTGCAAAATCGCTTCATGCGAAGCGCCCTGGCGCTTCAGCAATTGGCCCGCAGGATCGCGATCTTCACTGGCAATGGCCAGAAACAGATGCTCGGTCGAAACGTACTCGTCCTTAAAGTTGTCGGCTTCTTTAAACGCGCGTTCCAGCACGCGATTCACGGCGTTGCCCATATGCTGCTGTCCGAAGCCTTGCACCTTGGGCAGCCTCGCAATCTCGCGTTCAATGTCCTGAGACAACACTTCTGGACCGATTCCAAGCTTTGACACCAGCGGCGGCACTACGCCACCTTCCTGTGCCACCAATGCAGCTAAGAGATGGATGGGCTCAATCTGCTGGTTCTCATGCTGCGCGGCGATTTCCTGCGCAGCCTGCACGGCCTCCTGAGCCTTTACGGTCATCTTTTCAAATCTCAACATTTCTTCCTCGCTTCACGCTACGGCACATCTCGGTGCTTCCATTTAACTGAACAACTCGGCGGACTATTCTTGCGATGGACACTTGCAGGTGCGTACAAAACAAAAGGGCTGGCAATTCGCCAGCCCTCTGAATGCAGCTTCTGTACGGGCTGGACTGCGATTACTTAGTGCCCGTCCCCGCTGCCGCCGAGCTCGCCATCGCGGGGGCGCCGACGCTCACCTTGATTTGTTTCGGCTTGGCTTCTTCGCAGCTGCGCCGCGGAAAGGTTCCCAGCGGTTTAAGTTGGAATTTGTCATGAAACTATACCTCCAAGCTGTTCTCAGTCGAATGTGACTGCATACGAATAATACAATCTGCGTGTACCATTGTCAAGTTATAGGCACGTAAGTTAATCATTTATATATAGTTACTAAAAAGCGATAGCTTACCACGGCATCATTGATCCACACCGCTAACTCATTCGATCTTCTCGCTGCTAAACTGCTGTCATATGCGGCTGTCGGATTTTGATTACGCTCTGCCACCCAGCCTAATCGCCCAATATCCACTCGAAAATCGCGACGCTTCCCGAATGCTTCTTCTGGATCGCGATGCTGAGACGGACGAAGACCGCATGTTTGTGGAGTTCTCAAGCGTTCTGCGGGGAGATGAACTAGTCGTAGTGAATAACGCGCGAGTCATCCCAGCTCGCCTGCTGGGACGCCGCGTGCAGAAGAATTCATCTCGCGCAACTGACGAGAAGCACTTGACCGCGAAGGAAGCGGAAATCGAAATCCTGCTATCTCGTCGATTGCAGGATTCTGACACTTGGGAAGCGCTGGTGCGCCCAGGGCGCAAGATGCATGTGGGTCACCGGGTGCAATTTGGCGACGGAGATCTGGAAGCCGAGGTGATCGGCCACACCGCGCGTGGGCAACGTACCTTACGATTTTCGTCGTTGGACGGGAAGGCCGTAATCGATCATATCCAGAATCTTGGTCACATCCCGCTTCCGCCATACATCGAGCGCGCTGATGAGCCTTCCGATCAGGAGCGCTACCAAACCGTTTTCGCCAGCCGACCAGGCGCCATCGCGGCACCCACGGCCGGACTGCATTTCACACCGGCGGTCCTCAAACACATTAGGGAGCGTGGTGTAGAGATTTGTGAACTCACACTTCAGGTTGGATTGGGGACGTTCCAGCCCATTCGTAGCGAAACCCTCGAGTCGCACAGGATGCACTCTGAGGAGTACGAAATCGGAATTGAAACGGTCGAGCGAATCATTCGAGCAAAAGATTCGGGGCGCCGAATTCTTGCTGTAGGCACTACCACGGTTCGGGCATTGGAGTCCGCCGCGCTGCGCGCTAAGGACTCGGGCTCTGCCCAATTGCTGGCTGCGGGCTCCGCGGCGGCCCATCTCTTTATCATGCCCGGTTTTCAATTTCGTGTAGTGGACGCGCTGCTAACCAATTTTCATCTTCCGCGTTCTACGCTGTTGGCGCTGGTGTCAGCGTTCGCGGGGTGTGAGCGAATCCTGGCGGCATATCGTCACGCAGTGCAGGCAGGTTACCGCTTTTACAGTTATGGCGACTGCATGCTCATTCGTTAGGCCGGTAGTCAGGCAGCGAACGGGCATCCGCGCAGCAGCAAGTGGTTGATGGAAATAAAACAGAAGTTGTTCACGGAATATGTTGACGAAGAGGGAAGCGGCCACGGGCTCGCTCCCCCTCGTCACATCGAAAAGTTTCAAGGGCGCTCCTTGATTATTCGTTGAAGATAAAAACGCGGGTCTGTCCAGAGAAGCGTACTTCTTTCACTTCGCCATTTTGGCCAAATACGACGGCGTCGTATCGCGATCTATCGCTGCGATCTTCCCAGCGGCCTTCCGATTCAGCCACAGTGGTTCTGTTCTTCATGACGGTGGCCTTGTTGCCATCGATGGTCAGGCGGTAGTCGCCAGCTTGCAGATCGGCCTTACCGACTTTTGCGTTTTGCGGAATATTTATGGTCTTTGAAATGGGCTTGGAAAAAGCCGGAATCGCGGCAGTCGTTAAAGCTGCCAGCAACGCGGCGCTACGAAGTAATGAACGAACCTTCATACGTGTCATCTCCCTATCGAGGATCGAGTCAGCCTTACGGCTTCGTGCTATTGGCTGGACAGAGTTGACACGCAGTGCTAGGGCGAGTAGTCTCGCCGCAAGACACCTCTGCTTCCTGGACTAACGGCCGGAAAGACTGCGTGTCATGACCCCGCGGCTGCTACCGCGGGGTTTTCTATATCTAGCCAAACCCGTAATGAGCTGCACTGGTATAGACGAAGGCACATCCACGAATGTTTCGTACATTACAAAAGATTCTCGGTCCTTTGTACGTACCGTTTATCACTAGAGTCCCGCAAATGGGATTCACCGGAATGGCTTTCGCGTATTTGGCAATTCGCGGATCGAAATTCGCTAAAGAACTTCTAAGCTGGCTGCCGGTTTCTTTGCCGCTGATATAAATCCGACATTCTGGGCAGTGGTACTTTGATAGCGGAGTTGTCATCAAATTGTTTTTCAGTTTCTCCAGCGTTCGCTCCACTGAAGTGTCGACTCCATTGTCGGATTCACGGTCTTTGAGAAAAAGTTCCAATTTGGTTCAACCTCCGTGCATCGTAGAGCGGCTTCATCTATACTCAGGTGCTCTTTTTGGGGCTCCTAATGCGGATTCTTGTACTTAGCGATTTGCACGCCAATCTCACTGCCTTCGACGCGGTGCTTAACGCCGCTAAGGATCGCTGGGACCGGTCCGTTTGCCTCGGCGACGTGGTCGGCTATGGACCCGATCCCAATGAGGTCACTGCTCGTCTTCGTGAATTAGGCACGGAGACTATTCGTGGCAATCACGACAAGGCCATCTCCGGGGTCATGGCCGCCGACGATTTCAATCCGGTAGCGAAAGCTGCTGTAGATTGGACCAATGCGGAGCTGAAGCCAGAACATCTGGAGTGGCTCACCAATCTGCCGCAGGGCCCGTTAACAACCGATGGAATCGTACTCGTCCATGGTGCTTTTCATGACGAAGATGAATATGTTTTTACTCCCGCTCAGGCCCTGGAAGGGCTGCTGGATTCCAACGCGGAAATTACTTTTTTCGGTCACACTCATCACCAGGGTGGATTTTCTTATCTTGATTCCAAACTGGAAGTTTTGCAGATTCATCCGCGGATGAGCGAATCTTTCACGGCCTTGCGACTGGAGAAGCCACGCCACTATCTGCTGAACCCCGGTTCCGTCGGGCAGCCACGCGACGGTGATCCCCGCGCGGCTTTCGCGATCGCCGATCTCGAGCATCAGGTCGTAGAATTCTGGCGCGTGGAGTACGATATAGCTGCGGTGCAGGAACGCATGCGCAAGGCTCGGCTGCCGGAAGCGCTGGTGCAGCGCCTGCTCGTCGGCCGCTAAACGGGCAGGCGCACCTTGCGGGCCCAACACCTAGTAAATTCCGAGATGTCCATGCCTAATGCATTTTTGAATCCAACTTCACCCCCAGAAGATGTTGTGCAGCGGCGTCGCCGCGTGCGTCTATCCATGGCGCTCACGGTATTCGGGCTATTATTAATTCTGTTGGCGGTATTCCGTTCGCATCGAGATTCCACTGCGCCCGCGGCCAATTCGGCAGCGGAATCGCAAGCGGCGCTCGGACCGGAAGAGCGCGCCTATACCGCAAACGTCGGTGTGGATCGACTGGAGGTCAGCCGCGCAGAGAACTTTCTGCACCAGGAAGTTACTACGGTGTCCGGGCAGATCACCAACGGCGGCAACCGCGCTCTGGCAAGCGTTGAACTCACCATTCAGTTTTCAGACGATCAGAATCAGATCGCACAGCGCGAAACGCGCACCTTATTTGGGCCTCCCGGGCCGCCCATTCCCCCCGGGGACAATCGCGAATTCGAAATTTCCTTCGAACACATCTCTTCTTCGTGGAATATGCGTCGGCCGGCTGTGAAAGTAACGGCTTTGCAATTCTTTCGTCAGAAATAATACCTCCAGGAATACGTACTTCATTTATAATCGGCGGGCATGAAATTGGCTACCGAACTGGAAGCCAGCCTGCGTGAATTCGCAGCCTCTGGCGCAGCTGAACTTTGCGAGAATGGCGGACGCCTCGCACCGTTGTCAAAACTTTCCTGGGAAGTTCGCGGAGATGGAGAAAAACCGCTTCTGCACATTTGGTCCGAGGACTACAACCTTACGCGCCGCGTCATCGCTATTGCCGATCATTCGGAAACCCGTTTGGTGCTGGCCGTGGAGCGCTTCGGCCGTGCCCGCCCTGACCGCCTGGAGTTTGTGCGAATCGATTTTGAGCGGCCCGCGCGGGAGTTAGCGCGCGACGAATTCTGCGCTCGGCTGAAAGGCATTCTTGCGCGGCAATTCCCGGATGAAACGGTGGAGTCCATCACCAGTTCCGCGGACCTGGAGCATTCTCTTTCGGGCAACTATGCACGGGGCTTGCTGAAGTGCGGTTCCTCCTATTCGGCATTCCTGGCGGTGCCGGACGGCGAATCACAAGATTCCGTGAATAATAGCCTCACCTTCGCGTTGTTGTGGCTTGATCGCGTTCGAACCACCATGCACCGCGGAACCGTAGGCGCCGTTAGATTGATGGTTCCAAAAGACGCCTGTGGCGTCGTCGCGCATCGTTTGGCTGCTCTCCGGCGTGGAGTGCAGGTCGAACTGTATGAGCTGGACGGTGCTCGCGATGCGCTCGAGAAAATCGATCCTCGGCGGGCGGGGAATCTGCGTACCTGGCTGGTGCCTAGTCGCGAATGCGAAGGACTCCTGGCCAAAGCCCGCCCGGAGTTGGATCCCATCGTCGCACTCGATTCACAAGCGATTACCGTTCACCCCTCCACGGCGTCCCGGGAAGTGGTGCTGCGTTATCGAGGTCTGGCGTTTGGGCGCTGGGACGATGGCAGAGTTTTTTTTGGCAGCAATGACATTACCCAGGAATTGACGGCGGGGACGAGGCCAGCATTTGATCGTCTGTTGAAGGAATTGAATACGTACCGCCATCCACTCGCGACAGACACTCGCGACTCTTTCTATCGCGCACAACCGGAGCGCTGGCTCGAGGCCATTGTTCGCAATGATGTGACGCGCGTGGATGCCGCCCTGGATTTCCGTTTTGTTTATTCTCAAGTGTTTGCAGGGAGCGGCAGCGAACACGGGATCATCGACGTTCTGACGATTACCCGCGCGGGACGGCTGGCGATATTAGAATTAAAAACCAGCGAGCACATTCATTTGCCGCTCCAGGCCGCGGATTACTGGCTGCGAGTGCGCCGCCATCTGGAATCAGGAGAGTTCCGCAATTACGGGTTCTTCCCTGGCGTCGAAGTCCAGCAAACTCCTCCGCTCGTGTATCTAGTGGCCCCAGCGTTGCGTTTTCATCCAGTCACCGGAACTTTGCTGCGCTGCGTGGCTAGCGAGATGGAAGTAGTCCGGGTAGGCCTGACAGAAAGCTGGCGTCGCGGCATCCGCGTGGTGGCGCGTCAATAGACTGCCTTACGCGTGACTTTGCCGTTCGCCCAGATGTATTCTTTGCACATGACTATTTCAGCGCGGAATCGCCTGGAAGGCGAAATTGTGGAACTTCAATTGGGTGGTGTTATGGCGCATGTGGTCGTGCGCGTGGGTGACAATCTCATCGAAAGTGTGATCACCAAACGGAGCGCCGACGAAATGAAATTAAAAATCGGTGACAAGGTTGCAGCGGTGATCAAGTCTACCGAAGTGATGCTGCAAAAAGACTGAGCATCCCACCCTCAGTTCGGCAGCGAATCGAGTCGACAGCCTTTATCTTAGCCGTAGCATTCTTACCCCCGGAGTGGCTTCCTCGCTCGTGTCGAACGGCTTCCCGTACAATGCGTCTTGCAAAGTGCACGGTGTAATCTCACAGACAATGGCGTGAAAAAAGAGGCCTAAAAGGAGAGAAGCAGCTAAAGTTTGGCTTTAGCTGCCTCCCGGGGTGTGTCCTCGAAGTGGTATTGATAGGTTAGATGTACGGTAATCGAAAAGGTTTCCAAGGGCCGCTAAATTTTTCGTTAACTTTTGTTAAACAAGTGGAAATACTAGTAAAACAGATACTTACGCCAACGTTCATCGCGATGCCCAATCAGGCGCATCAGTTGTCGCGAGGTATGAAGCGTGAACGGCCGCGGTCTGCGAGCCAGCTTGATCCCGGCCTCTTCCGGAGTACGGTCGCCCTTACTGTTGTTGCAGCGGTAGCAGCAGGCAACCAGATTCTCCCACGAGGACCGACCCCCACGTGATCGCGGCACCACATGATCCAAGGTAAGTTCCGAGCTCGGAAATATCCGCCCACAAAACTGGCAAGTGTTCCGATCGCGCAAAAGAATATTCTTGCGCGAAAGAGCCCGGCTTTGCTGGGGAATGTGACGGTAGGCCAGCAAACGGATGACCGACGGGACCCGGTGCGTGTGAGCCGCTGAATGCACTTCGGCGTTATGCAACTCTTCCGCCTGCGCCACCCCTTTTAACATCAGCACCATGGCACGGCGCACCGCAGTGACGTTGATAGGCTCATAGGTGGCATTCAGGACCAAGACAGGCTCCTGCATCAACGCCATCCGGCGGGCCGTTATCGGAGATGGGATTCTACTGCCGGCAGGACTTTCTGAGCCGGGCACAGCGGCTCCGGCAACTTCGGGGGTATGGCGCCCCCGGGAATCGACCGCATTTGGCCGTCGTGCGCTCATCGCGCGTCCCTCGGGTTCGATGTTACTGGCGGCTACCTAATCTTTGGTGCCGTGCAGTGTTTCCTAACCGGGCCCGGGCCACCGTGACTCCCACCACCGACTTGGCGCCTGCGTCGCGCAAAGTCTTGGCACAAGAGTGCAGTGTCGCTCCCGTAGTCATTACATCATCTACCAGTAAGACGCGTAAATTGTCAACATGGCTGCCCGGACGTGTGGCAAAAGCGCCACGAACGGACTCCCAACGCTCTCTGGAGGTCAGGATGTGCTTGTCGGGCCTGGGGCGGACCCGTGTAAGCAAGACCGACTTGCAGCGCAGGCCCAGCCGTTTAGCCAATGGCTTCGCGATGAGCGTCGCCTGGTTGTATCCGCGCTCGCGTTCGCGCTGCCGGTGCAGCGGAACAGGCACAACTACATCGGCTTCAAAGTCCGAGCCGCCCCGGCGGACAATTTCTTCCAAGAATCGGCCGAATAAGACGCCCAGCGGCTGGATATCCTCAAACTTCAGCAATAAAATCGCCCGAACCATCGCACCGTCGTAGAACGACCAGCTTCGGACGCGGTCAAATGCATAACCTCGATTTCTGTCTCTTGCGCAAATCGGACAAACGAAGTCGCGTCCTGATTCGGACAGGGTGCTCTCGACAGTCGTCCCGCAGATATTACAGACGGTACCCGAAATGGGCTCGAAAGAGTCGAGGCACCCGTTACAAATCGGAATGCGCGTGGGTTCTGTTAGCAGTTGTTTGCAAATGCGGCAACCGGCGGGGAATACCACGCTGATCAGAGCCGCGCGTACCTCCGCAAACCAGCGGCTAGACGACGCCCGGGCGGCGGGCATTAAATCGTGAGGTGGTGCCGATGCAGTGTTTGTCACGGACGTATTCTACGCACTTCCGCCCGGCAATACATTATTATTTAGTAATAGTAATAGGGATTAAATAGAGCGTTACAGGAGTCCTTGCTCCATTTTTTCTTGGCAACTGATGCAGTGCTTCGCCCAGGGCACCGCTTCGAGGCGCTTCTGCTGCATTTCATCCTGACAATTGGCGCACACACCGTACTCATCAACCTGGATGCGCTTGAGTGCCGCGTCGATCATATTCAAAATGGTGCGATCGGTATTGGTCATGCCAAAGAGAAATTCTTTGGTATAGGAATTCGCGGCCTTATCCGCAAGATCAACAGTTTGGTCGTCGTCAGCCGTACGACCTTCCTCCTGCGTCCGTGCGATGGTCTTCATCAGCTCTTCACGGCGCGTCGACAATTTCTTTTTGAAATACTCTAATCTTTTCTTATCCATGTAGTCCCGCCCTCACAGTTAAATTTTGAGGGTATCTAAAAACTCCGTAGTGTAGGCCGAGTTCTCAACACTGTCAAGAGAACGAAGGCGATGATTTTTCCTATCGCGCAACAAAAGACTCTGTAACCGCGGTGCCGGAAGAATCTTCTTCTGAGAGTTGTAATAATCAAGCTCCAACAGGAAACATTCGATGATCGCACCGAAGGTTTCGTTACTTTATCGGCTGTATTCGCGGACGCGCTGCTTCTCAGTAACAAACTGGATAGACCCAATCCTTATTTGGTGTCATTCATGTGATGGATTTGGCTCTAAACGGGAGGTTTCTATGATCAAGAAAGCGAAAGGCGGTTATAAGGTTCTTTCGGAGAAGGGCAAAAATCTCGGTGGCCCATATAAATCGAAAAAAGAGGCCGAAAAGAGGCTAAAGCAGGTGGAGTATTTCAAACACATTAAGAAGGGCTAAACCTGCCACTGGCCGGGATTATTTGAGTTCGGCTTCTGTTGCCGAGTAACGAAGCCGGTTGTTTTTCACATCGGTTTGGGATGGGCTGCGAGCGCCTCTCGGAACGCCGTCAGGTTAGACTTATCGACAACCGCAGTGCCGGTATCCACAAAGGTGGGCATAGGCGCCACCGGTGCCGTATTCCAATCCTTGAACTCATGCACGGCGTTATGGTGTAGGTCGTCCAGGAATTTCAGCCCGTAGTAGCTCATCACGTAAGGTTTTTGCGCAATCGTAGCTGCGATCACTCCTTGCTGAACAAAATCCAGCGTCTCGGGATCTTTGTCAAACGCAACGATAGGAACCTTGCCGCTCATATCCAGGCGGTGCAGCGCTTCACCGGCCCCAGCGCCGCCGGAGGCTTCCAGGCAAATGATTCCGTCGATTTTGTCTTTGGGGTTTTTCGCAGCCAGTAAAGCGGAAATCTGGTCATTGGCGCTGCGGGGGTCGCCTTTGTCGTCTATAGTTTGCGCCACTTTTATGCCGGGAAACTTTTTAAGTGCTTCGTTCACGCCGCGTACCCGTTCATCCAGATTGTTCTGACCCGGTATGGAAACGATCACGACGCGGCCTTGCCCCTTTAGCAGATCGCCCATGCGCTTGCCGCTCTCGGTTCCGGCGCGAAAATTGTCGGTGCCTACAAACAGCACCCGTTTCGAGCTAGGTGCATCGGAATCGATGCAAATGACGGGAATGCCTTGTGAAATAGCTCCATCGATTGCAGCTTTAAAAAGATCCTCGCGCGCCGCTGAAAGCAATATCCCTGAAGGCTTTTCACTTACCGCTTTTTGAAACGCAGCCAGTTCCTGGTCTGGAGAAAACGATTCGGGGCCCTCGATGTCCGTTTTTACGCCTAACCATTTTCCGGCATCCTGGAAGCCTGCTCCCGCCTCTTGCCAATACGGCAGGTTCACATTGGTGGCCACCAGGACGAAACGCTCATCTTTCTGGTGGTAGGGTTCCCCGCACGACGCCAACGCGATTCCCGCTGCCAAAATCGCGCATGAACAGATTCCCAAGCGAAGTGGGTTCATAAAAGTTCTCCTTTACTCGGCGAAGAAATATTCTTGATGATGGGAAGTCTGGATCGGCATAGGCAACCACGAAAGAACTGCACCCCAAGGAATGGCCCAGAGCCTATCACAAACTTGTTCGCACAGCGTGTCTCCCTTCAGAGACTGCCTGGGGGAGGTGGCCTGAGTTTCCGTCGAGAATCGCTTCGTTATCTTTTCGCTACCACTACACAGGTACGTTTGCTTCTCAAAAATTCAATGTTCCATAATCGCAAGTACTTTGTTTTGTGCGTAACGTTGGATCTGGTGCCATTTTTTGTCCCGAAAGTGTTCACAGTGGTCGGGCCTAGTACGTATTGGGAAACCGCTGGACTTCCGGCATTGCTGAAGTCTCTGTGAAGAAGCGACTGCAACCTTGATACATCAGGATTTCATCTTAATGGCCTTGCTGGGCGCCACCGCGCTCGTTGCCGGATTCTTCGCGTACATCTACACCATTAAGCGCCAGGCCTACCTGCTTATCTGGACCCTCGGGTGGGCTTTCTATTCCATGCATTTTGCTGGTGCTGCGATGTGGCCATGGATTCCGGAAGGTCCGTTAGAAATATTCATATCCCGGTGGTTTTACGCATTGGCTTCGATCTGGTTTTTTCTGGGAGCGCAGCTTTACTCTCAGCGGAAGCCCTGGATCAAGCCTGCGATTGCCGCCTCCGCTGTATGCGGCATATGGAGTGCGGGCAACGCGTTCCACTTCATTCCGGTACCGGTGGTTATCCCCTTCGCATTTCTTTTCGTAGCGATCGCCGTAGTGTTTTGGCGAGAGAGTCGCAAGCAAGAGACCCTTGCCGACTATTTGCTGGCGATTTCTTTTGCCTGCTGGGCCATTTTGCGGATATCGCTTTTCCTGTTTTTTCCCCAGGCCAGTGAGACCCAGCAGATTTCGGTGCGTTCACTCTCCGCCGTGCCCTCCGCCTTTGTCGCCATGCTGATGGTCATGGCGCTCTATGAAGAAGAGAAGCGCCGCATCGAGCGCAACATGCTCGCGCTTTCCAACCTGAATCTCGCTACGTCCAGTTTTGTGGGGGGCGAAATCCAGCGCATGCTCTCGCAGGCATTGGACCGCGTACTGGGTGTGGTGCGGCTGCCTTGTGGGGCGCTTTTCCTGCATCACGGGGATCCTCAAGGTCCGACTTCGGTGGTTGCCGTCGGCCTCAAGGATGAATTCAGCCGCACGGTCCAGGATGAGGGGCTGGATGACTATCTGGTTGGCTTGGTGGCACGTCTCGGGGGTCTCTTAGGTTTCCGCGATCTCCGCGACGATTCGCTTTCAGCCCTGGACAAGGAACCGTCCATCCGTCGCTTTCGTGAAATTGCGTTGGCCCAGGGTCTCCGCAGCATTGTGGCTATCAGTCTGCAAACGAAGGAGAGCGCTTTCGGTGTTCTCCTTCTCGGTACGCCTGACAGCCGCCGTTTTACGCCCGCGGAACTCCGCCTGCTTCTCGCTCTTGGCCATCAGATCGGTATGGCCGTAGAAAATAGCTACCTGATCCAGCAGACTTCGCGTCGTTCCGAAGAACTCCACGTGCTCAACGAAATTGGGCGTGCGCTAAGTTCGACGCTCAACAAAGAAGATCTGTTGCGCAAAGTTTGGGAAGAGTTGCGCCGGTTGTTCGATGTCGAAAATTTTTATATCACTTCGCTCGATCCCACGAGCGATGAAATGCTCTTCGACCTGGAAATGATCGATGGCGCACGCATGCCAAAGCGCACGCGCCCATCCGGCAATCATCTTTCAGAATTCATCATTCGCACGCGCCAACCCGTCTTGATTCGCGATAATTTTGTCGAGGAAGTTAAGAAACTTGGGGTCGATCCAATTCGCAGCAGAGGCTGCTTCTGCGGCGTTCCTTTGGTGGCTTACGACCGCGCCATCGGCGCTATGGCGGTATTCTCTGATAACGAGCGCGTCTTCGACGAGGGTCATCTCGAGCTTTTGCGAGTATTGGCTAGTGAAGCCAGCATCGCCATCGAGAATGCACGTCTGTTTCAGGAAGAACGCACCAAAGCGCGCCACCTGTCGTTACTGAATATTATTTCGCGCAACGCCATCGCCACGCTCAATCCAGACGAAATGCTCGCCAAAATTACCGAGCAACTGGAAGAAGGCCTGACGTACGACCACATCGGTATCGGGGTGCTGGATTACGCCACACGGGAAATCGTGGTGCAGGCAGAAGCGGGAAGTCGCCGCGGGAGTTTGGGCCAGCGGATTCCGCTTGGGTCGGGTCTAATCGGGCACGTTGCACGCAACGGTCAGATGGGGTTCTATCGCTCCGCCAATATTGCGGACGCGGCTCTTAAGCCACTGCTGCCGGATACAGCCGCGGCAATCGCCCTGCCAATTTTCTATGCCGAGCAACTGCATGGAATACTTTTCATTGAATCTTCCGTTGCCGCGGAATTCTCCGATGAAGAGGTTTTATTGATCCGTACGCTCGCTGACTTGATCGCCGGCGCTTTGCATAATGCCTATTCGTTCCAGAAAGCCCAGGAGCAGGCCATCACCGACGGCCTCACCGGTGTTAAGACCCACCGTTTTTTCATGGAGGCACTGTCGGCGGAATGGAAGCGCTCCACCCGCGCCGCGCGGGCCTTTGCGCTTGTTCTGATGGACCTCGATCGATTCAAATTCGTGAATGATTTCTACGGTCACCTCGAAGGCGACCTCGTGCTGCAGCGTGTTGGACACATTCTCGAAACCAATTGCCGCCGGTCCGATGTGGTGGCCCGCTATGGTGGAGACGAGTTCGTGATCCTTATGCCGGAAACAAACATGGAGCACGCTCGCCAACTTTCATCCAAACTTCGCGGATGGGTAGCCGCCGATCCGCTGCTGCGCGAAAAAAATATCAGCGCCAGTTTTGGAATTGCCTGTTATCCGCTGCATGGTTCTTCTCCGCAAGAGTTGATCCAGGTCGCTGACGCATCGATGTACCTCTCCAAACATCAGGGAGGCAACGCCGTTTCCACCGCCGATCATTTTGATCCCAACGAGGCCAAGAAATGGAAGCGCGACGTCCTGGAGGCTTACCTCGGGGTCACTTTAAAACGATTGTTTTCCACCGGACCGGAGGCGTTCGAAGAAATTTATTCGCGACTGAAACAATTTACTGAATCGCTGGCCGCCACTGAGCCCATTTCCGACAAGCCAGCAGCGGCATTACAAGGACCACAAGCGTTGCCGCAAGCGGTGCTCGATACGGTCACGTCTCTCGCCTTCGCTATCGACGCCAAGGATCACTACACGCAGGGCCATTCGCAAAAAGTTTCTGCGTACGCCGCGCTTATTGCTGAATCGATGTCCATGACAGACGCGGAAGTAGACGAAGTGCGTCTCGGCGCGGTGCTCCATGACATCGGCAAGGTTGGGATTCCCGAAGCAATACTAAATAAGGGCGGAGCGCTCAATCCCGAAGAATGGGAGACCATGAAGTCTCATACCAATTTCGGCGCGAAGATTCTGGAGCCACTGACGCCGCTTGCCCGAGTTCGCGAGATGGTCCTTCATCACCACGAATACTTTGACGGTTCCGGCTATCCCGACGGATTGACTGGTAAAGACATTCCCTTGGGAGCGCGCATCATAGCGGTGGCCGACGCCTACGACACCATTACCAGCGATCGCGTCTACAAAAAAGGCCGTCCGTCGGCTGACGCCCTCAAGGAACTCGAACGTTGTGCGAACGCCCAGTTCGACGCGGCTATCGTGGAAGTGTTTGTGCGCACTATGCGCGAAATGCCCAACCCGATCATCGAAGTTGCCGCGGTAGTCGCACCCACGCCGCAAGGCTGAGCGTGTCTTTGCCGGCCTCAGCGTTTATCTAAGACCACGTCCTTCACAGGCACATCCCAATGGCCGTCTAAAATCTCGAAGCGTCGCTGCTCTTCCTTCTTGTAGGTGTCCTGATCGGGGTACATCTGTTTCAGCAAGGCCTCCGTATCGAAATTGTCATTCGCAATCGCCGCGCTTTTGAAAACGATGATCACGCGATAATCCCACCGGCCGTCCTCCGTGGCGTGTAGCCGAGGAGAAATCATGCTGACGCGCAGAATTCTTCCCATTTCCATTTCTTTCTGCAGCACCGGATAATGGTTCTTCTTGAAGAGCTTCAGGAATTCGTCGGCGTATCCCCATTTTGCTTTGTAATAGTATTCGACTACGTAGGGGTCTTCTTTTTTCTCCGCGGCCGTCGCGCCTTGCGCTGGCGCAGCGCTTACGCGCGCACCCAAAATGCCTGCCAGCACCAGAGCTATGGCCAAAAGTTGCCTTCCATCTGAATTCATCTAGCCCTCCTCGGTTTGGATCGAACGCCCGCATAATAACTCACTCAGGGGTAACATTTTCCGAGATTGCTTTGACGTGGATCGCATTACGACTTCCGAAGTTCCAAAAAACTCAATTGCGAGCGCTCATCTTGCTTCGCCTAATTCACATTTCGGGTTCACACCTACCATAATTGGTATAAGCTGCATTCACCCGGATAATAACCGTGCGCCTGCAGTTTCGGGCAGGCGTCAGTGCAAACTTATTTCGCGAGGCAGAAAATTTCTCCGCAACGGCGTTCATCACGGTCTTCAAAATCCAAAACGTCATCTCGTACTTTTCCACCATTGAAAAAGGCCCCTACGGGAATCACCGGCTTTGATGAGATTACCGATGGCGGCTTGCCCGCGGGCCGTCCCACGATTGTTTGCGGTGGCCCCGGCTGCGGGAAAACGATGTTCGCCATGGAATTCCTTGTTCGCGGAGCTACGGAATTCGACGAGCCCGGCGTGTTGATGACCTTCGAAGAGACCTCAGACGAGATGACTCGCAATGTCGAGTCTCTCGGATTCGGATTGCAGATGCTGGTTAAACGCAAGAAGTTGGTGCTCGACTACGTGCGCATCGAGCCCAGCGAAATTCAGGAAACCGGCGAGTACGACCTGGAAGGCTTATTTATACGCCTTCAGCATGCCATTGATTCTGTCAGCGCCAAGCGGGTCGTCCTCGATACCTTGGAGGCCGTTTTCTCGGGCTTTGGCAATGAAGGTATGCTGCGCGCCGAAATTCGGCGGCTGTTCCGCTGGCTCAAAGATCGCGGTATGACTACGGTCATCACGGCGGAACGCGGCGAAGGCACACTCACGCGTTACGGCCAGGAAGAATACGTCTCCGACTGCGTTATCGCTTTGGACCACCGCGTCACCGATCAAACTTCCACGCGTCGCATGCGCATCGTGAAATATCGCGGGTCCGCACACGGCACGGACGAATACCCTTTCCTGATCGATAGCAAAGGTTTTTCGGTATTGCCCTTATCGGGCCTTCGCCTGAATCATAAGGTTTCTAAAGAGCGCATATCGTCCGGCGTGAAAGATCTTGACGCTATGCTGGAAGGCAAGGGGTTTTTTGTAGGCTCTTCGATCCTGATCTCGGGCACTTCTGGCTCCGGTAAGTCCACGCTGGCAGCCCACTTTGCCAACGAAACATGCACATCCGGCAAGCGCGCATTAGTCATCGCTTTTGAAGAATCCTCTTCGCAAGTGACACGCAACATGCGTTCTGTGGGCATTGATCTTGGCTGTCACATTGAAAACGGTATTTTGAAATTTTGTGCCTGGCGCCCCACGCAGCACGGCCTTGAAATGCATCTGTTGCGCATTCACGACCTAGTAGACGAATTTGCTCCCGAGGTAGTGATTATCGATCCGATCACTAATCTGGTGAGCGCGAACGTGCGTGAGGTGCACGCCATGCTCATGCGCCTCCTGGATTTCTTGAAAGAGCGCCAGATTACCGGCATGTTCACCACCCTGACCGGCAGTCAGGATGCTGAGGAACAAACCGAAGTTGGCATCTCCTCGCTGACCGACACCTGGATTCTTTTGCGAGATTTGGAACTGAATGGTGAACGCAATCGCTGTCTCTATGTTTTGAAATCGCGTGGCATGGCGCATTCCAATCAAATCCGCGAATTCGTGCTTTCGCGCCGTGGAGTCCGCTTGTTACCGGCTTATGTCGGCGCGGGAACGGTATTCACCGGCTCCGCTCGATTGGCTGAGGAAGCGCGCGAAAAATCTGAGTTTCTGCGTGAACAGCAGGAGGTGGAAGACAAGCGCAAGCAGCTTGCGACCAAGCACAAAATTCTGGAATCGCAGATCGCTGCGTTGCATTCCGAGCTGGCTGCCGGAAAAGCTGAACTTCTACGCGTTACCCAGCACCAGAAAGACCGCCAAGAACGCGCGGCGCTCGACCAAGCTGCGATGGGCAAAATTCGCGGTGTAAATCCGGCCGAAAAAGCCGTTACTCCGTAAGGAACACAAACGTGAATACAACATCCCTTAAGCCAAAAATTAGTAATAAAAAGAGAGCTGCAAACTCAGACGGCACTCTGGAATCAACCGCCAAAATGGAATTGCGGCTATACGTGGCGGGTCAAACGCCTAAATCATTGATCGCGCTGAAGAATCTGAAGAACATTTGCGAGGAGCATCTTCACGGACGCTATCGTTTGACGGTCATTGATCTGGTCAAAACGCCGCAGCTAGCTCAGGACGATCAAATTCTCGCCATTCCGACCCTGGTGCGAAATCTACCGCAGCCCATCCGCAAAATTATCGGTGATCTGTCTGACACACAGCGCGTTCTCGTTGGCCTGAATATCCGGCCGCAAGCGAACAATAAATGAAAAGCGCCGAAAAGAAAAGGCCCACCGCGTCGGTGCGTAAGAAGGCTCGCAAAAAGTCGCGCAAGCGGACCCGCCAGGAAGCTCGCGCTCGTTACATCCTGAAGCTGTACATAACGGGCCAGACGCCCCGTTCCTTGCAATCCGTTGAAAATTTGCGCACTCTCTGCGATAAATATTTGCCCGGGCAATTTGAATTGGAGGTTGTAGACATCTACCAGCAACCGGCTATGGCAGCAGAGGGTCAGATTATCGCTGCGCCCACATTGATTAAGTCGATGCCCTTGCCTCTTCGCCGGCTGGTCGGAGATTTCTCCGATCAGGAGCGCGTGATTTTGGGGCTGGACCTCAAGGTGGAATAATTCGCGATGTCCAAGCAGAAAAAGCGCCCGGCTCGCCCAAGTCAAATCCCAGGATTACTTGCACGCGTAGCGGAGCTCGAAGAGACCCTTCGAGCTATCCGCATGGGCGAAGTCGACGCCGTTCTGGTTTCCGGACCCCAAGGCGACCAGGTATTTACCCTGCAGGGCGCGGAGCATCCGTACCGGCTGATGGTGGAAACCATCGACGAGGGGGCGGCTACGCTCGCCGAGGATGGTACGGTTTTGTACGCCAACAGAAGTTTTGCCGAAATCTTCAATGTAGCCTTGGAGAAATTCATTGGCGCGCCCCTGAATGTTTTCGTAGTTGGCGAGGATCGCGAACTGCTCGATACCCTGGTGGCCGATGCCAACACAAACATTGTTCGAGGCGAAATTCGCCTCGACAGCCGGCAGGTCCGCCCGCGCACCATTCGGCTCACACTTAGCCCTGTTCGTGAACAAGGCGTGCACACGATCTGCGTGGTAGCTACCGAACTCACGGAGTTAATCGAGACCAACGAGGCTCTGCGAGTCAGCGAGGTTTCGCTTCGGCAGCTTTCCGCGCGCCTTTTGAAACTGCAGGACGAAGAGCGCCGCCGCATCGCCCGCGATTTGCACGATACTACCGGCCAGAAGATCGCTGTTTTGTCGATGACTATCGACCGCCTGGCCAAGCTTGTCGATCTGAAGAATCCGGATGTTGCCGAGGCGCTCGCGGAATCGCGCGACGTGCTCGGCAAAATCGGTGAGGAAATTCGAACGCTCTCTTATCTGTTACATCCACCGCTTCTGGATGAATGCGGCCTGGCTTCCGCCGTTCTCTGGTACCTCGAAGGTTTCAAAAAGCGCAGCGGCATTCAACTGAACATCAACATCGATGAAGATCTCGTGAGACTCTCCACCGATGCCGAAACCGCTCTTTTCCGGGTCTTGCAGGAAAGTCTCACCAACGTACACCGCTATTCCGGCAGTCCCAGCGCGGATATTCGAATCTTTCAATCCGACGGGAAAATCCATTTGGAAATCGTCGATCATGGCAAAGGAATTCGCGCGGCAGCCGATCGATCTTCCTTCGCAGGCACCCCGACCCTTGGCGTGGGCATTCCCGGCATGCGCGAGAGGGTTCGGCAGTTGGCCGGGCAACTCGAGGTGGAGTTTCGCCCCGATGGCACGCGCGTGCACGCTTCACTTCCCGTGAAAGCTTCGCCGGGAGAAGCTACGGAACAATCTGAGGCGGAGTTTTTCGGCGAATCCGGTGATCGAAAAGCTGAAGCCCGTGTTGCATCCGAGTCCCGCAAGCGGATCCTGATCGTCGACGATCACGAGGTCATGCGTCGAGGAGTGCGCGGACTGTTGGAAAGCCACGAGGAGTGGGCGGTTTGCGGCGAGGCGGTTGAAGGCCACGAGGCCGTGCGTAAAACCCGTGAGCTCAACCCCGATCTTCTGATTCTGGATGTCAGCATGCCTGGGATCAGCGGCGTCGACGCAGCGCTCCAGATTTTAAAAGAAAACCCCAAGATCAAAATTCTGTTCTTCACCATGCATGAATCCCCACAAATGATGCGCGAAATTGCCAATGTCGGCGCGCAAGGTTATGTCGCCAAAGCCCGTGCCGGGAACGATCTGATCAATGCCGTGCGCATCATCCTTGGCGGCAAAAAGTTTTTCCCGCGCATCAGCGCCGTATCCTGAAAGCCGGCTCGAATACCAGTTCGAGTAATTAGTAGCTTTGTGTTCTCTTGCATGGTTTCCATCAATGCTTGCTTTCAGGTTTTCCCTACAGCCTTTTACGGATTGCAGCCCCAAGCGACCAGTCCAACAATATGAGGTGGAGCAAGACCGGCCACGACTGAGGCTAACTCCCATTCCAAGACAAGTCGAGGTAATCATGACGGACAGCAGAAAACTGAATGGACTCCGAGTGGCAATTCTAGCCACGAACGGCTTCGAAGAAGCTGAATTGCTTGAGCCACGCAAGGCGCTTGACGCAGCGGGCGCACGCACGACAGTCATCGCTCCCAAGAGCGGAAAAATTCAGGGTATGAAGCATGACGAAAAATCGCAAACGGTGACGGTCGATTCTACTTTCGATCAGGCTAAGGCCGCTGATTTTGACGCAGTGCTTCTGCCCGGAGGGGCACTGAACGCCGACGCTCTTCGTGTTGAGCAAAGTGCTCAGAAATTCGTGCAGGAAATGGATCGACAGAAGAAGCCCATCGCGTTCATTTGCCACGCCCCCTGGCTGCTGGTATCCGCTGGGCTCACCAAGGGCCGCACGGTGACAAGCTACCACACCATTCAGGACGACTTGCGCAATGCCGGTGCAAAATGGCTGGACAAGGAGGTTGTGCGCGACGGCAATTGGGTTAGCAGCCGACAGCCGACAGACATTCCTGCTTTCAATCGCGAGATGATCTCGCTGTTCAGCGAACCGCAAACTAAAGCGCGCTCCGCATCCTAATAAGCAGTCGTCGGTGCCGGGCAGGCCCACCTTTTCCCGGTCCGCGCAAAGGTGCCCACTTTTTCTTTCGAAAAATCGTTTCTGTCGTCGCCGGCGGTTCCCCGCCGCTCTCCTTGTATCTCCACTCCGCTATCGCATAAAATTCAAACTCTTCTTGACCGGTCATTCTTTGAAGGAGTTTCATGTCTCATCGCATCGCCGCAAAAATTACGGGTGTGGCAGGCTGCGTTCCCCCCAAAGTGCTCACCAACGCCGATCTGGAAAAAATGGTCGCCACGAACGACGAGTGGATACGCACACGCACCGGCATTCGCGAGCGTCACATCGTTGAAAAAGGAACCCCTACGTCCCATCTAGCGGTGGAAGCGGCCAAACTCCTTCTCGCCCAAACGAAAACTGATCCGGCTGAAATCGACATGATTGTGCTCGCCACAGTCACGCCAGACATGATGTTTCCCGCCACCGCCTGCCTGGTGCAGGACCGTCTCGGCGCCAAAAATGCCTGGGGCTTCGATCTTTCGGCTGCCTGCGCGGGTTTTGCGTACGCGCTGACCGTGGGCGCGCAGTTCGCGGCAGGCGCGCACAAAAAAGTTCTGGTGATCGGCAGCGACACAATGAGTTCCATAATTGACTACAAGGATCGTGGCACAGCCATCCTCTTTGGCGACGGGGCCGGCGCGGTATTACTCGAACCTGCCGCCGACGGCGAGGGCATCCTTGATTTCAAGCATGATGTCGACGGCCGCGGCGGTAATTTTCTATACATGCCGGGCGGTGGCTCGCTGAATCCGCCGACACACGAAACTGTCGACAAAAATATGCATGTGGTGCATCAAGAAGGCTCACAAGTATTCAAGTACGCGGTGCGCCGCATGGCCGAACTGGCCGTAGAGCTGCTCGAACGCAACGGCTTCAAAAGCGAGGACCTAGCTCTGGTCGTGCCGCACCAGGCCAATCTGCGCATCATCCGAGCCATGCAGGAGCGTCTTGGCATCGACGATTGCAAAGTGATGGTTAACATCGATCGCTACGGCAACACCACCGCAGGCACCATACCCCTGGGCCTGCGCGACGCCGTTGCCCAAGGCCGACTCCGGAAAGGTGACCTAGTGCTCCTCGTAGCGGTTGGGGCGGGCTACACCACTGGGGGAATCTTACTGCGCTGGGCTTATTAAAGTAGCGTTGAACCGTCGCGAACGGTCGATCTCGAAATGGGCCCGCAAAAAATCAAGGCCGCACCCTGAAAGCTAAGGTGCGGCCTTTTCTTACGACAGCTATCCTCGACGGATTTCAAGGTTTCAGTACTTGGTGGCTTCCCGACTCGTCAGCAAGAGCGCAGTGCGGCAGCGAGTTCCAGGTTACCCTGCAGTCTTTGATCCACTTGTACTGCCGCGTAACGAGCGCAGATCGCACCTTCGCGTTCTGACCATTGCGCGACAACCGGTATACGTGCTCCTACGAGCATGTCTACCGCGCGGATGATGCCGTAGTAGAACCGCACCAGGCCTAAACCGTTGCCTCGTGGATTCAAGTCCGGTGTTAACTCATGCAGTCCTGCAAACTGGGTGAAGTCTGCTGCCCGGAGCGGGCGATTCTCTGCGGATACTGCCGCCAACACTGATTCGGATACGGGTTGGGAGGCAACACTCGCTAGAACGGCTCGCCAGTAGTACATCCCAAATTGGGATATGGCGACGGTCGATATGGCAAAGAGCATAGCGGCGAACATCCTTTTTTCCCTCACGCACATTCTGCCGTTCCACATTGTTTCTACCTATAGCTCGCAAGTACCAGCGTCATAGGACGCGCGGCCAACTTATAAAAGACGCCCGACTCACCGGTGGATTCAGTTTGTAAAGTTGCTGTCGGGGAACGGTTTGGAATATGCTGCCAGTGGCAGCCGCTCAACGCTCAAGAAGAGGAGCAGGGAGGCAAACAATGCGGGCTTTTGGCAGGGGTTTTGTTCGGTCTTGGTGGGTCAGTTCGCTGATTCTGTTGACCTTAATAGCCCTACCTGTATATTTGACCGCACAAGCGAAAAAAGATGCGACCGATCGGGCAACTGATAGAGACGCTATCCGCGCAGTCCTGGTGGCGCAACAAGAAGCGTGGAATCACGGCGACGTCGAGGCCTTTCTCAACGGATATTGGCATTCGCCCGATCTTACGTTCTCAGGAACCAGCGGGATCTCACGCGGATGGGATGGCGTGCTGGCCCGCTACAAGAAAAATTATCCGGACCGTACCGCCATGGGCCAACTGGATTTTTCCGATTTGGAGTTTCATTTCCTCGGACCGGACGCGGCGCTGATCCTCGGGCATTGGCATTTGAAACGCGAAAAGGACGATCTTGGAGGCGTGTTCTCGCTAGTCTGGCAACGGTTCCCCGAAGGCTGGCGGATCATCCACGACCACACCAGCGCCGACATTAAACAGACAAGCTCGGAATAGCGGTTTCGCAACACCAGCACTCCAATTTTCAGTCATAGCTTGTCCGCTGTTTTTCTTCGTATGCATCAGGCAGTTACGGACAACCTTCTAGTTCGGCGATAGGCCGAAGAGGACCATCCGAGGTGAATCATGCCGTTGCGTCCATGGATGTTGCCGATACTAGTCGCGGCATCGCTGGGACTACAAAGTTGCCGTCCTTCAGCGGACAACCCGCAACCGTTAACGCCCGCCCGTCGTATCGCCGTGGAAGATAGCGTTCGGAGGTTCACGGTTGCCGTGGCGCACGACGTGACTCAGGAGGGGCCGATGGCCTGGCAAAAATATTTTGCCGACACTCCAAACTTCTTCATGGCTGTGAATGGGCAAATTGCTTTTCCAAATGGACAAGCGGCGGCCCACGCGATCCCTGAAATTGCTCGCCAGTTCAAGCACATCGAATTACGTTGGGGAGATGATTTGCGCTTGGATGTTCTGACTGAAAATCTGTGTGCCGTCGCGGTTTCCTACACCGAAGTAATCGACCCTCAGCCCGCTGCCGAATCGATGCGGGGGACGCACAATGGCTACTTTACCGGTTTGGTGGAAAATCGAAACGGACAATGGCAATTCCGAAATGCGCACTGGTCGGAGTCGTCATTGCCTTCGATCCCAGGGCCTGCGAAAGCCCCCTAAGCGCCAGCAACTCTGGCGATTCAAATGTAAACATTCCCAGGTATCGGCGGACGGTGCTCTCTACAAAATTTCCAAAATGTCCTCGTACCTCTTGAACGGCGGAATCACGTACGCTCCAGCTAATTCTGTCCGTGCCCAAGCCATCATCTTCCGCGCTACTTCAAACCCACAGTCGCGCGCGGCGACGCCGGCGTCTTCCATGGCTTTCAACACTGCTGGGGGAATCACAATTCCAGGGACTTCGTTGTTCAAGCGCAGCGCCTGCTTGTAGCTGTTCAGCGGCCAAACGCCGATTAGCACCGGGATGGCCGGCTGACCGCCCAGCCGTTTCAAAAAGTCGTACCAATGCTGGGGATCAAATAGTGGTTGAGTCATGGCGTAGTGCGCACCGGCTTCGACCTTCGCGTGGAAGCGTTCAATCTCGGCGTCCAGATCGTCAGCCACGGGATTAACGGCCACGCCGATCGCGAAATTCGTTGCCCCTCCTAAGGTTTTCCCCGCCCAGTCTGTACCCTGATTCAAGCGGTGCAACACTTTCACCAGCCCTACGGAATCCACTTCGTAAACTCCGCTAGTTTCCGGGTAATCTCCCACGGAAGGAGGATCGCCGGTGATTGCCAGTACGTTGCGCACACCGCCCACCGTCCAAGCGCCCAGCAACATGGCTTGCAAGCCGATGATGTTGTAATCGCGCGTGGTCAGATGGGGCACCGTTTCCACGCCGCGCGCTTCGAGGGCCCCTGCGACGATAAGCGCGTCCATGCCTACGCGCGCCATAGCTCCACTATTAATGTCGACAGCGTCGACACGTCCCGATGCCATAATTTTGTCGACCTGCTCGTAAACACGCTCCAGCGAAATTCCCTTGGGAGGATCGATCTCCACGCACACTGTGAATTCCCTGTTTTGTAGTTTTTTCCAGAACTTGCTCTCGGGTTCGCGTTCGGCCACCGGCACAGCCGGCTTCGCGACGGCATGTACCTGCGCAACGGCGGGCTTCACGGGGCGCAGCGACTTCACCGCCTGAGCCATCGCGCTGATATGCGCCGGGGTCGTGCCGCAGCATCCGCCCAGAATCCGCACGCCCATGGCCGCCGCTTCGCGCGCGAACAACGCAAAATATTCCGGCGACGACTTGGGGTACATGATGCGGTCGCCTTCGCGCTTGGGAAATCCCGCGTTGGGCATCCCACTCACGCGGAGATCCGCGACACCGGCCAGCTCTTGCAGAATTGGCAGCAGCGCCTGTGGACCCAAGGTGCAGTTCGCACCGATAACCTGGACGTTCTTGTTTTTTAATTGTTCCGCTGCGGCTGTCGGCCGTAAATCTCCGAACGTAGTGCCTTCTTCGGAATATGTTAGTTGCGCAATGATGGGCAGGCCGGAAAAAGAGCGGATCGCGTCGATGGCAATTTCAAGTTCTTCGATGTATGCGAACGTTTCCAGTATGAAAAGATCGACGCCACGCTCTTCCAACGCCAGCGCCTGCTCGTAGAAAATGTCCTTGATCTCGTCCGGCTCAGGATGCCGCGACTGCACGCCTAGCCCCAGCGGTCCTATCGATCCAGCTACCAATACTTCACTGCTGGCTGAGTCCCGCGCTTCACGCGCGATTTTCACGCCGCGACTATTGAGGCGCTGTACTTCTTCCCCAAGTCCCAGCGGTGCCAGCTTGAAGCGGTTGGCGCCAAACGTATTCGTCTCGATAATTTGCGCGCCCGCCAGGATATAAGCCTGATGCACCCGAAAAACCGCTTCGGGTTCCGTGGTGTTCAATTCATCGAAACACCGCTGGGCGCCTACCGTTTCATGCAGCAGGGAGCCCATGGCTCCGTCCGCAATCAGAATGGCGTCCTTCAACCGTTCATTGAATTCCTGAATCTTCAAATCGTTTCCTGTCGTGATTTTGTAAGGAAAGGCAAAAACGCATCAGCGTTTTTGTTCCATCAGGCTAGTGACCGTGCTCATCAAATCGTATTTAGTGAGGATTTCAAAGCGCGCATTCCCCATCTCCACGAACACCGCCGGATTTTCGTGGCTCAGTATGTGCGTGATGCGCTCCACGGGGGCGCTGCCTGGAATCTGAGGCAGTGGTTTGCTCATCACTTCGCGAACCACGAGTTTGCGCAGGTCCTTGCCTTGCAGCGCGAGGTTCAAAATCTGGTCTTCGTACATCGTGCCGATCGGCAGATTTTCTTCAAAAACTGGAATCTGCGAAATGTCTTGCTCCTGCATGGTTTTCAGTGCATGGAACACCGTTTGATAGGGCCGCGCGATGATCAATTCGCGCGCTTTACGCGTCGAGTGCTTGGCATGCACCACTTCCGCGGCGGTAATCTTCACGGCCGCGTCTACGTAGCCGCGTTCGCGCATCCATTCGTCGTTATACACCTTGCTCAAATAGCGCATGCCCGTATCTGGCAACAGCGCCACAATGAACGACTCCGGCCCGAGATCTTTCGCCAGCCGCAGCGTCGCGGAAATGCACCCGCCACCCGACCCGCCGGTAAACAACCCTTCCATCTTCACCAAACGTCGCGCGACGACGAAGCATTCTTCGTCATTCACCTGCATCACATCGTCGAGAATCTTGAGGTGCATGGTGGTGGGAAAAAAGTCTTCGCCGATGCCTTCCACGACGTACGTCCGTGCTTTGATGGTCTCGCCGCGCTTAAAAAAATCGTAGTAGAGCGACCCGATGGGATCGACTCCGATAATTTTCACCTCAGGATTGTTCTCTTTGAGATAGCGTCCCACGCCGCTGACCGTTCCGCCCGTGCCGATGCCGCAAACGAAGTGGGTTACTTTACCCTCGCTGTCTTCCCAAATCTCCGGTCCGGTCGTCAGAAAGTGAGCTTCCGGATTCATCTGGTTGTCGTACTGGTTCGGATAGTAAGAATTGGGAATTTCGCGAGCCAATTTCTTTGCCACGGAATAGTAGCTACGCGGATCTTCCGGCTCGACCGCTGTAGGGCACACGATCACTTCAGCGCCCAGCGCCTTGAGCAAGTCCACTTTCTCCTTGGATTGTTTATCGGTGATGGTAAAAACCATCTTGTAATTCCGGACTGCGGCGACGAGCGCCAGACCCATGCCGGTATTTCCCGATGTGCCCTCAATAATGGTGCCACCGGGCTTCAACAGGCCCTTTTTTTCCGCTTCATCGATCATGGTTATGGCGATGCGGTCTTTCACCGAGCCGCCCGGATTGATATAGTCCGCTTTGGCGTAAATCTGCGGCTTCAGACCCTGATTGATGCGATTCAAGCGCACCAGCGGCGTGTGGCCGATGGCTTCCAATATGTTGTTACACTTCATCGCGCCCTCGGGCTGCGGCGAGCCCAAAACTCGCGCTGGATTGTTCGCATGATTTATTCAGTTTAGCATGCGTCAGTATGCGGTGAAGCTGGCGCAACGCCTGCGTGGTCAATCGGGCAGCTTCCGCCGATCTCTACGACTACGCGCTAACAAAGGCTGCGACCATGAATTTCGTCAAGTCACTCGCGAAACAGCTCGGTCCAAAAGGCATTTGTGTCAACGGAGTGGCGTCAGGCCCTTGGCCGACGGGATTGAGGGCGGAAGACGTCTCGCTGCGGCCGTTCATCGCAAAAACGCGTTTAGAGGACGGGTCGTAAACGATGTCGTTTCGTAACAAACGGACGAAGGCATCCACGGTGTTTTCCCCGGCGGTTTCCCCACACCGCGTCGAGAATGGAATGCCGCGACAACACACGGCCGGGATTTCTCACCAATAGTTCCAGAAGCCACAACTCCGTAATCGATAGACGGATATCGCGCCCGGCACGGAAGGCGCGAAAAGAGCTTACGTCCAGGATCAGATCGCCGAGTCCAGAACCGTTTTGGTTCGCGTGACAGCGCGGCGTTGCAGCGCTCGAATACGCGCGAGCAATTCCTCAAACAAGAAGGGTTTCGTGAGGTAGTCGTCCGCGCCGGCATCAAGTCCGGCCACAATGTCGGGGAGCGCATCGCGTGCAGTGAGCAGCATGGGTGCTGAATTGCGCCGCAGTCGGAGTTGCCTGGCAACTGCCAAGCCGTCCATTCCGGGAAGCATGACATCAAGAACGACCAGGTCGAACGAAGCTCCTTGTATCTAGGTGGAGGCGGCAGGTTGGTTGAGAATGTCGCTGTGAGGGGTGCGATCTAGATCGCACCCCTCACGCGGCGGGCGGCGCCCGTGATTCCTCCGGTGCACAACCGAAGTGGAGCTTAGGGACCGCCGCTGCAGTCACGCACGACCGAACAGTCGCCAGACGATTCCATCGCACGCACAAGGAAGGTTACCGTGGCTCGAATTATTTGTGGAGTGGATGTTTCTTCTATCTCGTTGGAAGCCTTTGTCGCTCCGCATGGAGCGACAGGTTCCTTCCACAACACTGTGGAAGGGGTCACCACGCTGCTGGAGTTCTGCCAGCAGCAGCAGGTGGAGTTGGTGACGATGGAAGCCACGGGTGGATACGAGAAAAAAGCAGTGCAGCTGCTGTGGGCGGAAGGAGTGGGAGTGGCAGTGCCGAATCCGCGAGGGGTACGGGAGTTTGCAAAGTCACTGGGGCTGCTGGAGAAGACCGATCGGATCGATGCCCGAGTGATCGCCCGGTTTGCGGAAGTAAAAAAGTGTGAACCGAGCGTGCCGGCCAGCGCCGAACAACAACGTCTAAAGGCGCTGTCCAGGCGGCTGCAGCGGCTGTCGAAGTTGGCGGCTGATCAGAAAAACCAGCGGCACCTGGTGGACGAGCCGCGGGTGCTTAGGACCTTCGACGCAGTGCTGCAAGTAGCCAAGCAGCAGATGCGAGAAGTGGAAGCAGAAATCGCGACATTGTTGGCAAGCGATCCGCTGTGGCAAAAGCTGGAAGAGGCGCTGCGCTCCATCAAAGGAGTGGCGGGACGAACGGTGGCGCGAGTGCTGGCGGATCTGCCGGAGATCGGAACGCTGTCGAACAAAGCGGTATCGAAGTTAGCGGGAGTGGCACCGCTGGCGCAAGACAGCGGCAAGCGCGAAGGCAAACGCGCGGTGCGCGGAGGTCGCCGCAATGTGCGAGCGATTTTGTATGTGGTGGCCGGAGTGGTGCGTCGCTACAACCCGGACTTTGCAGCGTTTGCGGAACGGATGGCGGCTAAAGGGAAACCTAAAAGAGTGATTCGTGTGGCTCTGGCGCATAAGCTGTTGGTCCGACTGAATGCGCGGGCGCGCGAGGCGCGCGCAGCAATTCAGCTGTGCCGGGCCGGTCGGGCAAAATGCTTGACAAAGTAGACAGTCGCTCCGCTGAGCCGCAGCGCCGTTCGGCCGTCCACGGCTACTTCGACTTTCGTGCGCTTCTTCGCGCAGACCGTTAGCCAACACGTTGGCCATGGCCCGATCGTCTTCCACGATCAAGATGTGCATGTTTGAACCCGATGGAGTCTAAGCGGTAAATATAAATGGGAGGTGAATTGAAGGTTTCTATAACGTTTCTGCACGAAGAGATCGCTTCGAGTTATGGCTATGTCGCTACTCGAGGAATTGAGATCGGATCAGAGGGGTTACTGTGCCTGCGAGATTTAAGAGGTTTGGTGGGCCCGCCAGGATTTGAACCTGGGACCAACGG
>Ga0182015_10000288_pt1 | contig 72711 bp, 57 predicted proteins | sample 712P3MmetaG_FD_120478 | JGI IMG/M metagenome (GOLD analysis project Ga0182015, IMG submission 120478) | Permafrost microbial communities from Stordalen Mire, Sweden - 712P3M metaG | ecosystem: Environmental > Terrestrial > Soil > Wetlands > Permafrost | place: Sweden: Stordalen | collected...
CCAGCTCTGCTCGGCTTGGCGCTTGCGGGCGCGTGCGAGTGCCTGTTCGTGGGGACTGATCCCGATGGTCCGCCCGCCTGAAGCCGTGGTGCATTGGCTCCGCAGCGGGCAGTCGACACAGGCGTCACCGAAGTAGGCCATGGCGTGGCGGCGGATCCCGACGGTCACGCCCGCCGGGCAGGTGACGGTGCCCTCTGCGAGATCGATGGCGAAGCGGTCCTTGGCGAACAGTCCACCGGCAGCAGTGGGTTCCTGGGTCTTGCAGCGCGAGTCGATGCCGGCGTCGTCCAGGCGTTCCTGGAATGCCCCGGTTCCATAGGCGTTGTCGCCGTAGACGGTGGTGGGATCGTCGCCCGGCGCTCGGCGCTCGGCGCTGTCGTCACCCTCGTCAGCGAGAAGGTCCGCGACGAGTTCGGTGGCCACGCTCGCGTCCCCGGCGTTGCCTGGCGTCACGGCCGTGGCCGTGATGATCTCGGAGTCCGGGTCGATGGCGACATGACCCTTGAAGCCGTCGAAGTTCCTCGCCTTGGTCTTGTGCCCGTGGCGAGCCTCGGGGTCGACCGTCGAGATCACCCGGTCCTTGGCGACCTTGCGGGCGATGCGAAAGACGCCGTCGTCGCCTTCCACGAGGTCCTGACCGGTCACCGTGGCAAGCAGCTCGGCGGCCTCGGTGACCGCCGGGTCGAGCTTTCGACCATCGAGAAGACCGAGGCATGAATGGGCGTCCTTGGCGCGGCTGTCGATGAGGGCCTCGCGAGCTTGGGCATCTTCCCAGTCGATCTGCGGCTTCGATGAGCTCGCGTAGTCGTCGCCGGCGGCGAGGACCGCTCCGAGCTCGGCCCGGAGCTTGCGATTGGCGAGTTTCAAGAGGGTCCGAATGGCAGAACGGATAAGGGTGACGGTGTCCATCGTCGCGACGGCGTCATAAAGCGGCGTCGAGTCGAGCGCGCGGCGGTTACCCACGACGCCTGCTTGCTTGGCGGCGAAGAGGGCAGCATCGAAGATGCGATCGGGACGTTCGGATCGGCGCAGGCGCTCGCGCATGTCGACGAGCACGGTGTGGGCAAAGCTCGTCCAGCCGCCGGTGTCGTAGCCACCGACACCTGTCGCATACCGCCAGCGGTTGTCGAAGCAGTAGCGATCGACCGCCTCGCGGTCCGACAGCCCTTCGAGGCGCTGCAGCACCATGACCGTCGCCACCACCGACGGCGGCACCGAGCGACGCCCGTGCTCGTCGAACAGATCGGCAAATACTTCATCGGGAAACAGCCGGTCTCGCTCGCGGTGCATGAAGGCGTAGATCGAGCGCTCGTCGAGCATCTTGTCGCAGAACCGCTCGACATCGTCGAACAGGTTGGCTTGCCGATCAGCAAGGCCCAGGGTCATCGATCGCTCCCGGTCGAGAATTACCTACCTGTAATTCTGACTCATCTGCGACCGAATCGCGAGCATTTCGACCCGCGAAAGACACCAGTCACCTAGAGCCAGAGCACACCAGCCTCTCGGAGGACACGCGCATGACCTGCGACGAAGGTGGAACTCCTTCGTCGCAGGTCAACCAGAGTGCCCAATCGACGGGCTGTGGCGCAGCGTGGTTAGCGCCCTTGACTGACGGTTGTGAGCCCCTCGTGACGTTCAATGACGTTCGCCGATGTCTGCCCTGTTCCCGGTTCAGTTTCCCCGCGCCGTCCAACCCGTGTCGCGCCGTCTGGTGACGGACTGTGACGGGTGGTCCGGTTGCAAAAATGGTTGCAGCTGCCCGCTCTCGAAGTGGGTGGCCGCGTATCGAGGTTGTAGGCGCTGACAGGAGCTGCCAGCGTCCCACGGGCGATCTGGCGCGACGGCCCTCGAAGACGGCGGCCTCGTGTTTGGCGACTCGCTCTACATCGGGGCGTTGCCTGACTCGGCATGCTCCTACAAAGAACGCGTGCTACCTGGAGGTTTGCAGCAGGAGCCCCTCTGAAGCATTGGTGTCGGAAACGGTGAACTACGGGTTACGAAACCTTGCAGTCTTGTTGCAAGGCTTCAAGTTACTCTCCGTACGGGTCGACCCACTCTGGGTGGTCAGAAGGAAGGAGTCCTTCCGACGTGGTCGAGATGTCGCCCGCGGGCCGGTCGGAGAACTCGGACAAGGAAGACCTTCGTGCTCTCCGACTCGGGAGTTCTTCTACAGGGCCTCGCCCGCGCATCGACGCCGCGTTCTGGCGGGTGTCTCGGTCGTGCTCCTCGGCCTTGCTGCGCTAGTCAATTCTGTGGCGCTTTCGGGTACCTCCTCGGCGACAGCCCATCATGGTGGAGGTAGGACTCACCGCAGATACGGCCCGACGACCACTGCTGCCGGGTCGACCCCGACCAGCGAAGCGACCTCGACCGTCGGTCCCACATCGACCAGCGAGCCAACCACGACCACCGATTTACTGACGACGACCACCATTTCACCCACCACGACCACCATTGCGCCGACTACGACCACGGCCTCACCGACCACGACCACCATCGCGCCGACGACGACCACGGACTCACCGACCACGACCACCATCCCCGATACGACCTCGACCACGAAACCGACGACGACTACGACCCGTGCGCCGCCGCCGTCGAAGTTCGTGGTGGTGTGTGGCACGGGCCTGTGCCTGAACGGTCAGCGTTTCGTCATCAAGGGCGCCACCGCCTACGGTTCCTACGGCGACCCAACTGCCGAGATCGCTCTCGCGAAGTCGGCCGGCATCAACACCTTGGAGCTCGTCGAGTTCGACAGCGACTACCACGTGCTCTCCGACACCGAGTCGTCCGATACCTGGGACCGGGCCGACGCCTACATCGCCGCGGCGGGGAAGGCGGGGCTGCATGTGATCTTGAACCTGTCCGAATATGGCCAGAGCCTCCGAGCGGCGGGGGACAACCCAGAAACTGCTGACTGGGGTCCGTATCTGAGCTTCGTCGCCCATCGTGTCAACACCGTCTCAGGTGAGACCTACAGCACCGATCCGACCATTGCGATGGTGGAGCTGTGGGGCGAGATTCCGGGAACGAACGGAGATGGCGGCGGTTGCGGCTGCACGACGGCCGAGATGCAGTCGTTCTTCTCCCGCACACTTTCCGAATGGCACGCCCTCAGCCCGATCCTTGTCAGCTCGGGCGGGTTCAGTTATTTGAACGATCCCTCCAGCGGCATCCCCTGGCAAGCCATCATGAGCGACCCGAACGACGCCACCTGCGACATGGAGATCAACTCCGACCCCGACCGGGACACGACCACCCCAATGGTGACGAGCTACTGCGCCAAGCTCGGCAAGCCGTGGTTCTTGTCGGCTTGGTCGAGCTGTCTCAACAACTCGCAATACAACGGCGACCTCAACGACTGGTCGACCGACGCCGAGATGGCGGCCCACGCCACCCAGATGTACGCAATCGCAGCCGGCGCTCAAATCGCGACCTACCCAGCGATGGGGACGGACTTCTGGAACCTCCAGCAAGACACCACGGAGGCGGCGGGGAGCTGTGACATCGGACCTCAGGTTCCGCGGACCTGGGCGGTGGTGCAGTCGAGCGGCGGTTAGGGAATTGTCGCCGTGCGGTTCCGCGGCGACCCTGCGCCGGGTAGGGCGAGAACGGCGAGGTCGACACTCCGTGATGGCGCATGGCTCGGGAGTCTCAGGATTCGTCCGCGCCCCTAACGGTCCCGGCGTGGGACTGTCGTGCTTGTGCCCCCGCTCGACTGCACCACGCTCCAAGTGATGGGAGCCTGAGGTCCGATGTCACAGCTCCCGATCGCCTCCCTGGCATCGTGGCGGAGGTTCCAGAAGTCGGTTCCCACCGCCGCGTAGGCAGCGATCTGAGCGCCCACAGCAATCGAGTACATCTGTGCAGCGTGAGCTGCCATCTCAGCGTCGGTCGACCAGTCGCTGAGGTCGCCAGGGTACTGCGACGAGTTCAGGCAGCTCGACCAGGCCGACAAGAACCACGGCTTGCCGAGCCCGAGGCAATAGTTCGTCACCATCGGCGTGGTGACGTCCCGGTCCGGCTCGGAGTTGATCTCGATGTCGCAGGTGGCGTCGTTCGGGTCGCTCATGACCGCCTGCCAGGGAATGCCGCTCGAGGGGTCGTTCAAGTCGCCGAACCCGCCCGAGCTGACAAGGATCGGGCTGAGGGCGTGCCACTCGGCGAGCGTGCGGGAGAAGAACGACCGCATCTCGGCCTTGGTTCCAGGGTTGTCGTCCCCGAAGGCGGGCGCCGGGATCTCGTCGAAGAGCTCCACCATCGCGATCGTCGGGTCCGTCGCGTAGGTGGCCCCCGAGACGGTGTTGACGCGATGGGCGATGAAGCTCAGGTACTGACCCCAGTCGACCGTCGTTGGTGTCCGGCCGGCAGCGGCGAGGCTCTGCCCGTACTCGGACAGGCTCAAGATCACGTGCAGCCCAGCTTTGCCCGCCGCGGCGATGAAGGCGTCGACCCGGTCCCAGGTGGCCGAGGACTCGACGTCGGAGAGGATGTGGTACTTGCTGTCGAACTCGACCAGCTCGAGCGTGTTCAGCCCGGACTGTTTCGCGAGCGCAACCTCGGCGGTCGGGTCGCCGTACTGCTCGAAGGCGGTGGCGCCCTTGATGACGAAGGGCTGACCGTTCAGGCACAGATCCGTGCCGCACACCTGCACGAATCGGGACGGCTTCGGTGTGGTGGTCGAGGTCGACAACTCGGTCGTCGTGGAGGGGCTGCTGGTCGTGGAGGGGCTGCTGGTCGTGGGGGGCAGAGAAGTTGTGGTCGGAACGATTGATTGCTTGCTGCCGCCGGTCACGTCACCGACGACCGCGATCACGAGCGCTAACCCGACGACAGTCAGGATGATGGGAACCGGCCTTGGTATGACTCTCGTCCTCCCGACTACTGCTGCTCCCGATCGGGGCCGAGCCCGGGCGGTGGCGACGCCTCCGGGAGCTGGGCGAGATCCTCGACGGTGGCGACCGAATACTTGGTTGTGTCGTAGGAGTCGGTCGCGATGCCTCCGGTCAACCGTCCGGTCAGGGCCAATGCCACGGTCGAGCCATGGATCCAGGTCCAATCGACACCGTTGGGGGAGGTGAAGGCCGCGTAGTAGACGACGCCGGTACTCGGATCGGTGTAGCGCTCTGCCAGGACATAAATCGGGGTGACGGGCCGAAGAGCCGAGCTGCCCGCTCCCGGCGCCAGGACCTGGCTGGTCTCGGCGCCTTCGGTTGGACGCCACTGCACGAGCACTCCGTTTCCCGTCGTCACGAACACCCCGTAGTAGGGAGCTTTGGGATTGGCGCCGTTCAGGCCACGGATCATGACGCCCGTCTTGATCCACCCGGTATGGTTCGGGTTGGTCTGTGAGACGACTCGTGCGCCTATGGTCCCGTCGCCGTGATCGAACACAGCTGGTTTGTAGGGGAAGCTCTGGAATATGTACCGAAAGTTGTCGTACGTCGAATAGATGTCCGACCCTGAGGCCTGAATGGTCCACACGCCGAGCGTGGAGGAAGGATTGTCAGGTTCCTGGGGGACGAAGATCTGGTTGCCAGGAGCGATCTCGTTGCCGATGTCAAGGCAGGTGAAGGTTCGCGGGCAGATGCCGGCGGGGAGCTTGCTGGCCACCTTGAGCGTCACCGCCTTGAAGACGACAGGAGCCGGGATCACCTCCGGGGACCCGGCGTCTGCGGCCATCCCGGCCAGGTACGTCTTTCCCATCGGAATGGCCTGAGTCGAGCCCAGTACCGGACTCCATTTCTTGCCGTTCGGCGAGGTCTCGGCGGTGAAGAAGATATTCGGGGATCCTAGGCGGGTCTCCTGATAACGCGTGATCTCTACGTAAGCGGGAGACTTGGTCGAGGGCATCGCAATCGTTCCGGTCGGATCGGCGAGGCCGTCGTGGTAGCGCCATGACACGGTTGCCGACCCTCTCGGATTGAAGAGAACGGCGTAGTACGGCGCAGTAGGAGACGAGTTGGCCCGCATCATGATGCCTTCCTGGGCCGTCGGCGTCGTACCGGCCTGGGTTATGACCCGTGCCGAGATGGTCTTGTTGCCGGACACTGACCTGTAGAGGTAGTGGAAGGAATCGGACGAATTGTCCGTGTCGGTCGTAGGGCCGATGTCGGTGCCCGTGCCATCCAGTGTGAAGCTCGTCGGCGACGAGCTTGTCGAGTCGCCCACAGGGTTGGGACTGCCGATATCGGTGCAGGTCCACCTCTTCGGGCATGGGTTGGCGGGCCCCTTCGGCCTCATGGCGGCGGTGATCCGGGCACCGATGTCGAGATCGGCGAACGACGCCGTGCTGGCATGGGTCGGGGAACCGGAATCCACGGCCAGTCCCTCGAGCGTGGTCGACGGCAGGTCCACATAGGCCGTAGACCCTGGGATGAGGCTGTAATGGACGCCGTCGGTGGACACTCCCGCGCTGAACACGTTGCCGACGCGCTGGATCATCACGTAGAGGGGTTTGGTCGCCGGATAGAGGTTCGTGAGCTCGACAGGGCTGCCCCCCCAGGCGGTCCGGTACCAAAGAATGAGATCGGCCTTCGGTTTACCCTGTGTGGAATCGTTCGGGTAGGCGAGCACGGCGTACAACGGTGCGGTCGGGCTGTTGGACTGACGCGCCATGAGCCCCGCCTGAGCCTGGCTGTTCTGAGTGCCTTGGGCGACGATCCTCACACTCGACTGGGAGGCATCGGTGACATCGGCGGAGATCAACCGAAACTGGTCCGAGCTGCCCTTGATCCCCGCGCCCGACGCCTTCACGGTGAGCACGCCGCCACTCGTCTTCTCCGAGTCTGCGACGCCGGGTCTGCCGATGTCTTGGCAGGTGACGGCGCCGGCGGTCGCATCAGAGGGGTCGAGCGTCTTCGGGCAATGCCGGTCCGGGGGTGGCGGCGCCGGCAATGTGGCAGGCAGCCCGAATGCGTAGACCTTGCTGTTGGTGTCACCGACGTAGAACTGACTTCTCGCCACCGAGACAGCGCCGTAGATCGGCGCGCTCAGCTGGTATGAGTAGAGCAAGTGGCCGTTCGCGGCGTTGACGACCTCGAACGTGTCGCCCTCACCGTAGGCAACCATGCCGTTCACGTAGGCAGGCGCTCCGAAGATCGGTCCTTGCGTCTGGCGGGTCCACAACGTCGCGCCCGTACCGGGGTTGTGGGCGGAAATCGTCCCTCCCGAGCCGTGCCCGTTGAGCACCTGCTCCCCACCGGCGTAATAGAGCACGCCGTGGGCGAAGGCGCCCGAAGCGATCGTCCCCTGACCCTCGGTAGGGCTGGGGCCGCCGATGGCGACGTGGTATTGCCACAGCGGGGCGTGCGTGTCGATCTTGCCCTGCTCGAGGTCCGAGCGCAGCCACGTGTAGAGGATCCCGTTCTTGTTGGCGGCGCTGACCAGTCGAGCACCCTGCGAGTCGGTGGTCAGCGTCGGAGTTGTGCCCCAGTCTGAGTCCGACACGGCCGCGTCGAAGGGCAGTTGCCACGAACCCTTGTAGGCGAGGTTGCTGGCGTTCAGCGCGACGATCGCCTGCGACTGGGTTTGGGTGTAGTCGTTCAGCGTCGCAGTGGTGACGAAGATGGTGTTGGTAGAAGAGTCGAGGGTCGGCGACGTCCATACGCCGCCGCCCACCTCGCCGTCCGGAACGAAGTTGTAATTGTGGACCAGCTTGTGCGTCGCCAGACTCACCTGCATGAGATGGCCCTGGACCAACGGTTCGTCGCAATTGCTTGCTATTCCGATATAGGCATAGCCGCGGTAGATCAGGGGGCTGGACCAGTTGTAATGGCCACTAGTCGGAGTGTTGCTGCCGGTAAAGATCCGCCACAGGATAGCGCCCGTACTGGCCTTCAGGGCGTACCAGTAAGGGCCACCACCGCCGACGTAGAGCACGCCATTATAGACGTCGGCCGAGGAGGTGATGCCGTTCTTGGCGGGGTCGCAGTTCGGAGCCGTCGTGATGCCGAGGTTCGGGCTCCTCCAGATCTTCTTGCCTGTGGTGGTGTTGACCGCGTACTCGTAGCCGGTCCAGGATCCGACATAGGCCGTGGTACCGACGATAGACACCGAGGTCGCGACCGGTCCGCCGGTGTCAAATGCCCACTTCACCATCAGATCCGATGATCTCGACACGCTCAGCAGCGGGTCGACCGTTGCGCCGCTGCGTCCTGGATTCTGTAGGAACATCGGCCAGTTCTGATATTGCGTCGCAGCAGCGGTTCCACGGCTGGGGAGGCTCAGCAAGCCGACAAGACAGACGAACACCGGAGCCAGTAGCAGTACGAGCCTAGCTCGACGCCCGCGAGAGGCTCGCCGGTGCGGGCCACGGTCGTTTGTCTTCAAGCTATCTCTCTCCTCGTCTTCAAAGGCCGGAAATGAGTAATCCTCCGTTCCGTTGGGAGTTCCTCTGTCAAGGCCGCAGTGAACCTTCGGGCTAATCAGTCTCCTTGACCGATGTCGACACCTGGTCAGGGAAGAGCAGCGGCTGGTGATACATGCCGAGGTGGTAGCGCTCTCTGGGATTCCAGCTTCCGACGAGGTGGAGGACGATCGTCGCCGTGCCGCCTGCCGGCACCTTCACGAACGCCGAGTAGACGAGACGTCCGAACTCGTGCTGATCGGTCATCGCCAACGATCTCCCGTTCAAGGTCGCGCCGTCCGCCTTCCATCGCGAGTAGATCGACACGTACAGCGCGCTCTCGCCCGGAGTCGTGGTTGTCCCTGACGATGAGTCGATGATGATCGGAGGCAGGCCCGACCTCGGGCTCAGGTTGTGCAGCTTCAGTGTCAACACCGCGGTGAGCCGGTCGGTTGTCAGGTTGAGGACTGCGCGGTAGTCGATCGAACGCCTCAGGTACCAGTCGATCTTGTTGCCTTCAGCGTTCTGCGTGACGACGCCGAGGAAGTCGCCATCGACTGGGGGCATGGAGCCGGCCACGTGGACCGCCTGGAAGAAGTGCTCCGATTCCGGTGTCGCGCTGTACACGAGCAGATGCCCGCCGTGAACTGCCGGCACGAGCTCGTCTGCCAGCGTGGGGAGCGATGGGAGTCTGCGGGTGACGAGGTCGTGCCAGAGCAACTTGATGAGCGCCTGTTCGAACTTGCCCTCGGCCGCACCGCGGCCTCCGAAGTGGATGAACTCGTCATGGCCGAGGATCGCAACGGCATCGCGGGTGTCAACCGGAACGGCCCATTCGGGCGTAGTGATCGGACCCGTGGCTGCGAGCAAGCCCGCCATGGCAGCCGGGTCCAGGCTGATGACCCCGTTGACCTTGGTTCCGCCGGATTCGTGATAGAGCTGGGCGGCCATCTCACCCACTGAGGGGAAATTGGGTGACATCGGCACGTTCGCCCACCCCTTCGGTTCGAACTGGCTCTCGCGAGCGAGGGTTGCCTCTGCCCCGATGAGGTGCGTGCCGGCGGGAGTGGCACTCGAGTCGAGCATCGAATCGAGCTTGGTGACGTCGCCCACCTTGGCGAGGGTGAGTTTCCCGTCGATGGCGGTGACCTCGGCGTAGGCCTCGGGGACGCCCCCGCTCGCGCGCGACTCCGCCGGGTTCTCGAACAGAACGAGGTACCGGCGAGGACCATCCGCGCCGAGAATGCCGGGAACTGCCCGGGTGGCGACCAGGGCAGCTGCGGCGTCGTGCTCCGCTCGACCGAGCTTTTGCAACTCATTGTCGAGCTTGGCCTTGAGCGGGCTCACGAGCCAAGGCGAGTCGAGCGGCAAGGTCTGTTGCAGCGAGGACTGGAGCGAGGCGACGTCGCTCGCGAACACCGGCTCGAGACGCTCGAGCGTTCGGAGGGGGAACGTGCCGTCGGTGAACCGTAAGGCGTAGATGTCGCTGCTGTTAGCGGTCACGAATGCGGTGCGGGCGAGGCCGGCCCCGATGGCGGCCGCCACTCGCATCGCCCGCACCTGCTGGGCGACCCCGGGTACAAGCTCGCCCCCGCGAGCCCCCGCGAGATCGTGCGAAGCCGCCGCGAAGTCGTCAACAGCCGTGGCGAAGTGTGTCCGCGCGACAGGTTGATCGCCGCGTTCCGCCGCGTGGAGGCCGGTCTCGGTCGCCTGGAGCGCAGCCAGCATCGGGCTCTTCGCCCGGAGCACCGACGCTCCGGCGGTCGCCGTCAAGGCGACGGCTGCCAGGAGCGCGGCAGCAGATGCTGAGACCACCCACCGACGGAGGCGCCGCGGTGTGCCTGCCACGCCCGGCACGAACACGAGCAACGCTGCTACCGCCGCGACCAGCGATGGGACGAGCGAGACGTGCGGCCAACCGAACCGGAGCGCCACCTGGGCTATTACGGCGCCGACCGCCGCCTTTGGCGGCGACAGCACGGCTCGTGGCGTTGTTCCGGGGCGAGCGACTTCCGAGACGGCCGGCTCCTGCTTCCCGAGCGAGGGTGAGCTTCCGAGCGAGACCCCGAGAGCGGCGATGGCGGGAATCAACGTCAGCTGTCCGACCGAGCCCAGCACCGACACGGTCGACGCCGCCAGCAACCATGGCCATGCGGTCGACACCGCCGCCAGCGCCAGAGTTGCTCCGAAGGCTGCCTTCAACGCAAGGTCCAAGGACGAGATCCCGGTTGGCGAGCCGTGCGCAAGGCCACCGCCGATCGCGCTTGCCAGCACGATGACGAAGACGAGGAACGGCGCCCCGGTGATCTGCGAGATTGAACCGTCGATGGAGACCAGGCTGTGCTTAGTCTTCTCCCAGTAGTGGCGGCGGCTTGGGCGCAGGAGCTGTGCCAGCGCCTTGTACGCCGCGACGCTCATGAGGCCCCAATACAGCGGTACCAATAGCATGACCTTGACAGCGCTCAGCAGGCCACGCTCCATGCAACCAGTCATCAGCCAATAGATCATGGCGACATTGCCAACGAACATCGCAACCAGTGACACATCCAGGATGTACCAGGGGAACAGGGCAGCGATATGGCTCGCACCGAAGATGAGATAGACGAGGAAGAGCGCCCAAAAGATTGGATTGACCAGCATGATGAAGGTCGAGAAGCCGACGATCAGCTGGAAGGCGAGGAAGTCGCGGGTGCCGAGCTCGCGCCACAGCTGCCATGGCGAGCGCATGTGGACCAGCCACGTCTGCAGGAAGCCCTTGATCCACCGGCTTCGCTGGCGGAGCCAGTTGGGAATGCGGCAATTCGCCTCCTCCTCAGTGACCGAGTCCACCAGGCGCACCGCCCATCCGCGCCGAGCGATGCGGATGCCGAGGTCCGCGTCCTCGGTGACGTTGTAAGGATCCCAGCCGCCTAGCTGCCAGAGGGCATCGGTTCGGAAGTGGTTGGAGGTGCCGCCGAGCGGAATCGGGAGACGGAACCGGTCGAGCCCCTTCAGTAGGAGACTGAAGTTGGTCGCATATTCGGCCGCGAAGTTCATCGTCAACCAGTTGCTCCACGGGTTCCAGAACTGCAGCTCACTTTGCAGGCAAACCACCCAGGTAGGCGCGCAAGCGAACGTCGCAGCTGCCTTTCTCAGCTGGTCCGGTTCCGGCCTGTCCTCGGCGTCATAGATCGTGCAGAGCTCTCCGGTGGCACGCGCCAAGCCGACATTGCAGGCCTTCGGCTTGGTCCGGGGCAGGCTTGGCGGAATGACCACGGCTTCGAACTGGGGACCGGCGTCGAGAAGTGCAAGGGCGCGCCTCGTCTCGTCGTCATCCTCCTCGACGAGAAGGAGAATCTGCAAACGGTCAGTCGGATAGTCGAGACCCGAGAGCCGTGCTATCAGATCAGGCAGTACCTTGGCCTCGCGATAGAGCGGTACGAGAACGGTGTACCGCGGCAGGGCGGCCTCCGGTAGCGCTCCACCGGCCGAGCCGGTCGTACCTTGGCCGCCCTCTGCGGCAGTCGAGATGACGAACAGCCTGAAGACGATGATCGCCACATAGAAGATGCTCGCGGCGAGAATCGTCGTGCGCCCGAGCCAAAGCAGGGACGGGCCTGCACCTGTCAGGCTGTGCAGGACCAACGACCCCGGCACGATGACTACGAAGAGGAGTAGCGCTAGGCCCTGGGGACGAGTGAGAAGCCTCCGGGCGCTCAGGTGATCTGGGAGCTCGCGAAGCTGGGGCACGACGCGGTCCGAGCCGACACCGGTCGGCGGCTCTTCGAGCTTGGTCATGCCGGGGTGCGTCCCACGCCACGGCCAACAGCAACGGAGCTCGGCGTGCGCAACAGGCTCGTCCGGTCCCAGCGCGGTCCTGCGTACTCATAGATGATGACGGCGGGGGTGCGGTAGACGGGGACGTAGTAGTCGCGAATCCAGCCGCTGCGACGCAGGTGCGTCCACACACTGTCCTGGTCGCCAGGGGTTCGCCGCATATAGATCCAGCGAATGTGGTGATTCACAGGATCGACCAATGCAGGGCCCCACTCCCGGTAGCTGCCCTCGTAAACAATTTCATTCATCGGAACATGAGACTCGAATGTCACCGCCTCGTTGCCGAACGACTCCATCAAGATCAAGCCGCCGTCATAGTGAGCTCCGAGCCAAGACGCCGTGACGGCGTCAGCCCGCTGCGTTGCCGTGGACCGGAATGCCAGTGCTTCCTTGAGAGTGTCAGTGCCGGAGACGGCCACAAAAGCCGAGCAGGCGATCACGGCTGCGAGCAGGAAGGCATAGCCGCTTCGGCGAAGTAGGTCGCGTACCCTCCGGTATGACGTCGGCCGCGCGGGAACGGCCGCACGGATGGCCTCGGCGAGGTAGGCGGCGAAGAGGGCAACCGGAAGGACCATCATGAGGCCGAAGCGAACGTTGTACAAGTTCCCGTTGATCTGCATGACGTGGAGTGGACGCTGTCCGAAATATAGTGAGCCGATGTAGAAGGGGAGTAGCGACAGAAGAACCATGGGAGCCAACGCGTCCGGCCGTAGCCGGGTGCGAACGAGGTAGTACGTGAAGCCGGCTAAGCCGAATGCCAGCGCCAACCAACCGAGATCGTCCACCATCGCGTACAGGTAGGTCATCGTGGCGACGGACCAATGGCCGATGGCCTTCTCACCCGTGGCCACCCAAAGAGACGGCTTGGCGAACTGGCCGGACTGGAAGTAGAACGCGTCGTGGAAGATGACGCGGTTCCAGACGAACCAGCCGGCGATGCCAAGCAGGGCGAGAAACGCGAAATAAGCGACATCTGCCTGGGCACGCTTGTAGCGGGGTCGTCTCATGGACGCCCGGCCAAGGACCGTGGTCCCGAGTCGATCCGCCGCCGGCAGGCCGCCATTTCCATTGAATTCCGGGACACTGAAGGAGTGCCCGTTGGCCCCGACCTGGGCAGCTACGAGAAGAGCGGCAGTGGGGACCGTGTGGCCGTTGCCGTCCACTGAGGAGTGCAGGAAAGTCCTGAAACCCGGGAACTTGATCAGGACGGACGTCGCGCGGCCCGACCGTGCGACGCCGTAGGCAGGCTTGCGATGTGACGGCGGCCGGTGCCATCCCACCCAAGCGACGACGAAAATCGTGGCCAGGCAGACCGGCCACGCTTCGTATCGGGTGAGTGTGCCCAGCAGGGTCGCGACCGCTGTCGCCGCCAGTTGGCGATAGCTGCCGGTCTGGCACCAACGGAGCAAGTGGTAGACGGTTGCGGCGAGACACGCCAAGAGCAGCATCTCCGTCATTGCGGTGCTCTGCATATAGAGCACGTTCGGGTTAGCGGCGAACAGAACGGCGGCCAGCACCCCGGCAAGTCGATTCTCCGTGGCTCGTTGCCCTAGGCGGCGAGACATCCCTGCGGTCATCGCCGCGGCCGTCTTGTAGAGGTAGCGAGTCGTGAGCACGTAAGAGATCATCGAGACGATGCTGCCGGAGAAGCCGGAGTAGAACCACGCGTTGATCCAGACTGTTGGCACCATCAAGAGGTGTGGGAGCGGTAGCCAGACCGCGCCGAGCTGAGCAAATCCCGGCGTCGACGAATCGACGACCCGCCGCGCGATGAGCAGATGCGATATGGCGTCTGGATACGCCAGCGTGACGTGATCTGCCGCAAAGTGAACGTAGGCGGTAACCGATGCGGCCGTGGCCGCCAACGTCACGAGCGCAAGCACGCCATCTCGTGGGTGCAAGGCGCGCCGTGCGAGCCGTCCTAATCGGCCTGCCAGGACCGTCTCGGCGAAGAGGCCGGACAGTCCTCCCAGTGACTTGATGATGACGGAACCCAACGCCCCGGTCGGTTCGCCGTGCAGTCGCGGATGGTGCTCGACAGGGTGCTCGACCACTCGAGCACCCTGTCGTCGCAGCTTGCTGACGATCTCTGGCGAGATTGCTGCCGCATTACCGGTCAGGTGGAGTCCTTCAATCATCTGCCGGTCGATGAGCTTGTAGGCGCAATCCACGTCACGACTGCCATGGCGGAGCAGAACGCGGGTGCCCAAGGTCCAACACGACGAGTTGATCTTCCGTCGCAATGAGTCGGCGCGCGTCTTGCGATAACCGATTACGAGGTTGGCCCGCTCCTCCCTTGCATAGCGGAGGAAGTCCGGCAATTCAGCAGCCGAGAACTGGCCGTCGGAGTCGGTGAGGAAGATTCGGCTCGATCCCGTCGATTCGAGCGCAGTCTGGATTCCGGTTCTGACCGCGGACCCGTAGCCCTGATTATGCTCGTGATGTACCACCAGCACGCGGCGAGGGAACCGGGAGGCGAGGCTGTCGGCTACCTCTGCGGTGTGATCCGGGCTGCCGTCATTGACGACCACCACACAGTGCGGCTCGCCTGCTGCGTCCAGCGTGTCGAGAAAGTCCAGGACGCAGTGCTCGAGGTTCTGCTCCTCATTGTAGGCCGGCATGACGACGGTGACTCCGTCAGCGCGGACGTTTCTTGCCGTGTCGTAGGCTGGCATGACGACGGTGACTCCGTCAGCGCGGACGTTTCTTGCCGTGTCGTAGGCCGGCATGACGACGGTGACTCCGTCAGCGCGGACGTTTCTCGCCGTTGCAGCGTCGTCTTCGGCGAGAGGGCTACGGCCATGGTCATGGATCTCCGCAATCGGAGTCGTCTCGATCATCGCGAGGACGCCAGCGCGCTGCAATTCCTCGCGATGCGAGGGCTGAAGAACATACTCGGCTTGGATGTCCTCGAGGATGCCGTCGGAGCAAGGGGCACAGATCGGCCGGATCTGACCGTCGGCAGCAAGCCTCCGCATGGTCTTGGAGATCCATAGTTCCGCCGCGCAGATATCGCACCAGGCCTCGTAGCTCGGCACGGCGGGAGGTCGGGCGCGAGGACGGCAGACGATCATCCCGGACCGCCCCCGGCCGCAGTACGAGCAGCCGTCGCAAGGCACCTTCCGCACGCTAGAAGACGGGCTCGACAAGCGACAGCCTTGACATTGCTGCGCGATCCTGCGTCCTTATTTGCCTGCCCCGTGCGGGTTTCTTACGACTACCCCGGGAATTGTGGGTCGGGAACCCTCGTCTTGGCTCGAGCGACCCTTGCATTCCTCGCGAGCCAACCCTCGGGATTACATCTCCGACGCGCGCACTGGGCGCCAGGTATGGTTCGCGAACCTCAATCGTTACGCTGAGCGGGGATCGCGCCACCTTTGAGGTCGCTTCGCGACCGGACACCGAGTTTGCGGTATGCGTGGTGGAGATGACCTTCCACGGTCTTCTTGGAAAGGAAAAGAGCGTCGGCAATCTCTGGGTTCGTCAACCCGGCGACGGCAAGCGAGACGATGCGGCTTTGACTCGAAGTCAAGGCCTGTGTTCCCGAGAGCGCGAGGCGGCGCGGCCGCGCGCCGCTGAGGCGAAGTTCGCTTGTGGCCTTCGACAGGAGCGGGTTGGCTCCGCTCCGGAATGCGATATCGGCTCCTGACCTCAAGGCGTTTCTCGCTTCGCTCGGCGATGCGCCGGCTTGTCGTAAGGCGTGGCCGAGGTCGATAAGCGCGCTGGCCAACTGCACCTTGGCAGGTGAGCCGTCGAGGAGCTGGACGGCTTGCTCCAACCGCGCCAGGCACTCGTCGGGTTCGCCGACTTTGGCGAGGACATGCAGCGCCGATCCCACGGCCCACGGGACGCCATAGGAGCGAGCGAGCGCAAGATTCTCCTCGGCGAGCCGAACCGCCTCTCCGGCCCGACCCTCGGCTGCGAAGCACAGCGCCGCCTCGCTGCGCCAGACGGTCATGAGCGGGGAGTCGACTTCGCGTTCGTCGGCCTGTCGGCCGGCGTTGAGGAGATCGGCGATCGCTTCCGCCGTCCGTCCTTGCAGCGCTCGGAGCCTCCCCCGCTGCTCGAGGGGTGTGGGCCCCTCCACGCCAGATGGCGGTCGGTGCCCTCCGCCGTGTTCGGAGAGAAGCTCGTCAGCCTCCTCGGAACGTCCTTGGTCCAGCAGGAGACTCGCAAGGCAGGCGAGAGCTTCGTTCCGCCGGTTCCACGGCCGTTGTGAGTCCACCGAAAGTGCACATCTGGCCTCGGCCTCGGCTTCGAGCAAGGCGCCTTGCAAGGCCAGCGATGTCGCCAGGGTCACGGAGAACTCGGCATCGGCAAACGGGAGATCGTGCGAGCGGGCGAACGCCTGTGCGAGCCTGGCACGCTGGTCGGCCTCCTCGAACTCCCCAGCGCGTGCGAGTGCCAGCACGGCGCGAGCCCACAATTCGCAGGTGAGTGGATCATCACTCACGAGGTCAGCGCCGAGCGCGGCGTGGCGCACCCGATCGGCCACTTCGGCCGCCGTTGCTCGACGCGGGCTGCCACTGTCCACGACGGCGCTGAGCGCCAATGCCTCCCTTTCGACATGGCTCGGTGAATGGCGCCGAAGATCGAGTAGTGAGCTCAGTGACTCGCGGGCGATCACCGCCGCTCGCGGTGATCGGCTCACCAAGGCGGCGGAGACTGCGACATCGACCCTGTCCGCGACGTCCTCTTCGGATAACAGCGTCGAGATCTTCTCGAGCATCGACCCGAGCTTGCCCCTCGCTCCGAGGTCATCGATGCTCCCGGCAACTTGGCGCGCGGCGTGGGCTGCGGCGCTCGGGTCGGCACCCTGGTCGAGCGCCTGATGCAGGTGCTCGAGTGCGGACCCCGGATCAAGGACAGACTCGGCTCGAGCGAGCTCCAGCAGCAGGTCCGACCGCTCGCGTGCGGCAGGGTACTCGGAAAGTGCCCGGCTCAAGTACCGCACCGCGTTCGAGGGCGATCCCCGCGTGACGGCAAGGCTCGCCGCCTCCTCGAGCGTGCTCACTACCCATTCATCGCCGCGGGGCTCGCCCGTAGCGAGCTGCTCGGCGAGCTGGTCGAGGGGCGCTCCTCGAGCTTTCAGGCTCCTTGCGATCCGAGAATGGAGCTGCGCGCGCCGCGTGGGTGGAATCTCGGCGTAGACGGTTCTTCGAACCAAAGGAGGCACCACGCTCAGGGGGCGTGATTGCGTCAACAAGTCGACGCCTGCGAGGCTGTCCGCCCAAGCACTTACCCTAGCCACGTCCAGCTTGGTGACCTCGGCAATCAAGTCGAGGTCGATCGGCGTCGCTGCCACGGCCGTTACTTCGAGCAGAGCTGTGGCTTCGGGCGCCAGTCCCGCGAGCCTTCTGCGGACTGATCGAGCGACAGCCGGCGACGTCGTCGTGCCGATCCGGTCGGCCGCGCTCGCGTCCGGCAGGAGCCCCTTAAGGCTCAGCTCCCCGAAGAGTGCCACGAGCAGGAATGGGTTCCCGGTCGTCGCCTCTTGGCAGGCGAGAATGAAGTTCTCGTCGGCCGTGGCATTGAAGAATCCGTCTGCGAGCGACCCGATCGCCGTGGACGAGAGCGGGCGGAGTGAGAGCACCCGAGCGGACGGCTGGGAGACGATCCGTTCTATCGGACGCAGCTGAAGGCCCGGGGTCCGGGACGCCAGGCTGATGATCAGCCGGCATCTCCGATGCAACGGCCAAGGCCCGAGGTTGGAGAGCCAGTCACTCGACTCCTCGTCAGACCACTGAGCGTCGTCGACAACGATGAGCAGTCCATGTTCGGCGGTGAGTTTCCTCGTCAGCCGGTCCAGCATGGCAACGATGGCGCCCGGCTGGTCATCGGGGGAAAGGCCGCCGGACGGCTCATCGGCATCTGAGCTGGTGAGTTGACGAAGAATTCCGTACGAGTCCTGTGCCTTGAAGGCATCCCCCCGGGCCTTCAGGACCGCCCATCCGGAGTCGGACGCGATCTGACACGCCGCGCCGATGAGCGCCGTCTTGCCGATACCGGACGGGCCTTCGATGACGATCGGACCGACAGGATGGCCCCAGTCATCCGAGAACAGTCTGCCCAACTCCGAAAGGCATCCTTCGCGATCGAACAATCGGCCCTGTCGCTTGGCTGAGGCTTCAGAAGTCCGAGAGGATTGCTGTGGTTGTTCGGGTTGGTGCGGTCGATTGTTGCGCCGGTCGGTCCCGCCGCTCATCTCCGGAGCGCTCTCATAAGACCGCACCGACCTGACGGTCGCGCGGTTCGTGACCCGCACTACCGGCCGGTGAGGATGCGCGCTGCTTCAGACGTTTCAGATTGACCAGACGGAACGAGCTTGCGCTCTCCGAATTTGCTCGCATGTAGTTCAATCCCCTCGCACGTGTCCTCCCCCTCGCACGTGTCTTCGGGCGCCTGAAATCTAACGTCGTCTCGCGAGGCGGCAATACCCAATTCGGCCGAGAGAAGGTGTACAAGAAGGCTCGGTCGAGAAAACCCAACAAAAGCTCGGCCGGCAAAGGTGTACAAGAAGGCCAAAACGACTGAGCGAATGACTTCCAGACAACTTTTTTTCGCGTCGTCCAAGCCAGCATATCGGCTTCACGTTTTTCCCCGGCCATCTGGCGCACGGACTAGGCAAGCACACCAAGTGGGAGATGGCGAGGGGGCACTGGCATTCGGGTCCGGCCCGGCGCTTTGTGACCTTGTGCGTGTCAGTCTGCGCGGTGGACTGCCTGACGGTTGGCGGATCGCAGGAGAGTTGACGCCCAGTCCTGCTTGCTCATCGCCCAGTCCCGTTCGTGGACCGTAGCGGGCTGGTGGAGTCCCAACAGCACCTTCAGCAACAGGGGGTATGGCGGTTTTTCTGAAAAGTCCACCGCCTGGAGGGTGCGCAGGATCGCGTTGTGCATCCATGAGCTCCCGACCTCGGCGCTGCCCTCGTAATAGGGGAGCGGAGCGTCGAATCCCGGGATCGGAGTCGAGTGACCTGGCTGAACGACCGCAACGTGGGGGTCGAGCATCGCGCAGGCGGTCTTTTTGATGATCTTGCTAGTCGAGCTTTGAGCGTGCGGGACTCCCCTGACGGCAATCGTGGTACCGCGGGGTTGTTCCTTCGGCGGCTCGAGATCGTCGATCCAGATCAGCGTGAGCGTGCCGGTTCCGTCGCTCACTGACGTCACGATCACGCGCGAGCGTCTCGCGTGGCCCGTCAGCAGAATCTCGTCGCAGTGGTTCTGGAAGACCTGTCCGTAGATCAGAGCTTCGTCACCCACCCTGAGATCGCGGATCAGAATCCGACCCAGGGGTGGCGGATCGACCCACGCGTCAGGAAAGCAGGCGATCAGATCGGCGACGGTGCCGATGTTGAACTGCGCGGCCAGCAACGCCACAGCGTTCGCTCTTCCGATCTCTGCAAGGGGCGTATCGATGTCAGCCTTGATTCCGGGCGATTTCCCCGGCCGAGGAAGCAAATCCACGACGGGCTGAGCTCCAGGCGTCACTGCGGAGGCCACCGATCCACCCTCGGTGTATCGGCACTTTGAGCGGGGGATTCACCACCACGCGGTAAGGGCCAGAGGAGGTATTCGACCCGATCGACCAGTTCTTCGATCTCGGATGCGGCCGCCTCGTACGCTGAGCTTGGGCCACCGTACGGATCGGCGACATCATCGAACGGGGATTCGCCGAGCAGGTCACGACGTTCCCGGCCTTCGTGGACTCTTGCCAACCACGCGCCAGGCGACTCGGCCGGTAGCCTCGGACCGATCTTCTCTCCACGACGGACCAGCTCTTTCAAGGTGAAGGTCCGGGGCCAGGCTTCGGGCTCGAGAATCACCGAGTGACGAACGTGCGCTCGCTCCATGCCGATCACCAGATCGGCATGGAGCAGATCGCATCTGCGGAGCTGGCGGCTCAGCTGCTCTGGGAGGGCGATGCCTCTCTTGGCCAGGACGGCGGTCACTTGCGGCGGTATTTGACGACCTCCCTCCAAGAGACCAGCCGAACCGACGACAACAGGCACGTCGCGCTCGGCGATACGTGTACCGAGCAGGGCCTCGGTCATTGGTGAGCGGCAGATGTTTGCGGTGCAGACGACGAGGATCTCGATTGCCCGAGCGTAGTGGCGCCACTTAGGTCAACCGCTGCTCCGGCTTAAACTCCGCTCATGCGACGTTGCGTCGAGGTCGTAGTTGCCGCGGTGGCCGTGGTTGTCGGCGCGCCGGTGCTGGCGGCCGTTGCGATCGCGCTTCGCTACCGTCAGGGGCCACCGGTCCTGTTCCGTCAGCCCCGATTGGGGCGGGGCGGTCAGTCCTTCGAGCTGTGGAAGTTCCGCACCATGACCGACGAACGGAATTCGGACGGGGCGCTGCTCCCTGACGCCGAGCGATTGACCGCGTTCGGCCGCTGGCTGCGATCCACCAGTCTCGACGAGCTGCCCGAGTTGTGGAACGTCCTACGCGGCGAGATGAGCCTCGTGGGCCCGCGTCCGCTGCCGGTGGCGTACCAGAACAGATTCACGCTCACCGAGGCGCGCCGCATGGAGGTTTGCCCGGGCCTGACCGGGTGGGCTCAGATCAATGGACGCAACGCCGTGGACTGGGACGAACGATTGGCGATGGACGTCTGGTACGTCGACCACCAGAGTCTCTGGTTGGACCTACGCATTCTGGCGCGAACCGCGGGTGTCGTGCTGAGCCGCCAAGGCGTTGTAGCAGAAGGATTTGCGACCATGCACGAGCTCCGCCAGCCGGAGAACGGGACTTCTGGGGATCGATGAGCCGTATCTATCTCTCGGCACCCGACGTGCGTGGCGCCGAACGTGACCAGGTGCTCGAGGCCATCGAGTCCAACTGGGTGGCGCCGGCGGGTCCGGCCCTCGATGCTTTCGAGCGTGACGTGGCGGCGGTGACCGGGGTGCCTGAGGCAGTGGGCTTGTCGAGCGGGACGGCCGCACTCCATCTGGCGCTGCTACTGGCCGGCATTGGCTCCGGCGACGAGGTCCTGGTGCCGACCCTCACGTTCGTGGCCAGCGCCAACGCTGTTGGTTATACGGGTGCGACACCCGTGTTCATCGACAGCGACCCCCGGTCGTGGTGCGTGTCGCCCGAACTCGTGGCTGAGGAACTTGCCGAGCGTGCCAAGACCGGTCGGCTGCCTGCAGCCGTTATTGCGGTCGATCTCTACGGCCACTGTGCGGACTACGACCCGCTCCTGGCGATCTGTGCCAACTATGGGGTATCGATCGTCGAGGATGCAGCCGAAGCGTTGGGTGCCTCCTACCACGGCCGCCCGGCGGGGTCCTTCGGCGGCTTCGGTGTGGTGTCGTTCAACGGCAACAAGATCATCACGACGTCGGGTGGAGGGATGCTCCTCTGCCACGACGAGGCCAGCGCTGTCCGCGCCCGCAAGTTGTCCGCGCAGGCCCGTGAGCCGGCGATTCACTACGAGCATCTCGAGTCCGGGTTCAACTATCGCCTGTCGAACCTCCTGGCTGCCTTCGGTCGAGGGCAGCTCCAGACGCTTCCCGAACGAATCGAACGGCGCCGCGAGATCCACGAGCGTTACTGCAATGCTCTGGGTGATGCCCCCGGGGTCAGCTTTCTTGAGCCCCCCGCCTACGGGACATCGAACTACTGGCTGACGTGTGTCACCTTGGATCCGAGTGCGACGCCGGGCAGAGAGGCGGTGCGTCTGGCCCTCGAGGCCATCGACGTCGAGTCGCGACCGACCTGGAAGCCTATGCACCTACAACCGCTCTACGCCAGTGCCCCGGCACGAATCGACGGAACTGCAGCTCGGGTCTTCGAGCGCGGGTTGTGTCTCCCGAGCGGCAGCGGCATGACCGATGATGACCTCGACCGAGTGATCGAGGCGCTCGAGAGCCTGTTGGTGCCTAGTAGTTAGCGCTGGTAGCGCTTGCTGAGCGCCGAGCCGGCGGGGCCGGGCCGACCGTGTGGCGGTGCCGGACCTTGGGCGCCAGTGCCACCGCCACGATGGGCAAGGTGAAGTAGATGAAGATCTGAGCCACCACCTCGATGGAGCCAAGGATCAGAAAAGCAACCCACATGCCAAGGTACTGGCAGATGAATGCCGCCAGGATGCTGTCGGACGCGTCGAATCGACGCTGGAAGGCGGCGATGGCCATACCAAGCATGAAGAATCCGGCGATGACCCCGAGCGGACCGAAGTTCCAGTACAGCTCGCCGAGGAAGGGCAAGACCTCGTCGACGGTCCCAGATCGGCCGTAGACGAGCTCGTTGTAGCGAACCGCTCCGCTGTCCGACCGGAACCCCTTGCCCACCACGGGAAGCGGGGATAGGACCGAAGCGATCATGGTGCGACCGGAGGCGAAGCCACCGATGCTGGGGAGGTCCTGGATGACCAACCCGCTGAACTGGGGGGCCGCACCGTAGACCTGGATTTGGCTTTCGAGCGACGGTGTGGAGGTGATGCCGGCCTGCTGAAGGCTGATCCGCCCGCCCTGAGTGGCAAACTCGATCTCGCGGTAGTTACCGAATGCGGCGGCGAGGAGCAAGAGCAAGAAGCCGAAGATCACCACGCTTCGGAGGCGAAGCTTGCGAATGTGGCGCGCATAGGCGGCAACCAGGGCGATGAGGGGGATGACCACGGCGGAGCGGTCGTAGTTGTAGGTGGCCAAGACGAACAGGGCGCCGGCGCCTGAGAGGACGAACCGAAGCCGGTGTATCCGAGTGCTCTCGGCCGAGCGGGCCCACAGCAGTATCAGACCGTAGGCGCCCAGCGGTCGCAGGAACGTGCTGGCTGCGCTGGCGAGCGAAGTCGAGCCGGGGTTGGTGCTCGCGTGCCCAGTGAAGCCGCCGGTGAAGTAGGAGAGCAGCTGTCCGAGCGAGTGGAAGTCCCACACCATGGCTGCCGCGCCAACGAGGATGAATGCGGCGATGGCGCCCGGCGCGACGTCGTCCAGGGTGCTTCCGATCGACTGCTCGATCGGCGGTCGTCGTAGCACCATCGCGAGCCCGACGGCGTAGGCCACGTAGGCCACGCACGACAGCACGAATGCCTCTTGAACGGCCCCGGGACCCGGGAACGACGAAAGCTGACCGTGTGCCGGTCCAAAGATGATCAGCAGAGCTGGTTCCAGCACGAGCTGGATAGCGAAGAGCAGCCAGCCCCAATTGGTCGGGCACAGCGGGGTGTCCCGGCGGAACCGGGTCCGAGGGCTGACCAGCTGGACTGCGACAAAGAACAGGGGCCCGACGGCCAGCAGCGGATAGGTGTCGAGGTTGACGGAGTCGCCGATACTGCTCCACAGCACCACGCCGAAGAAGACGATGGCCAGGACGATCGCAATCGCCAGGCTATGGCGTGGTTTGGGGGTGGGCAGTCGGATGCGTCGTAGCTCGTAGGTCGTCAAAGCCGGTGGCCGATTCGGCTCACGGACCAGCCGGGCAGAGGACTCATGGATCCTTCGCTGGACTGAGGACACTGCCGCCGGCCGCCGCGAGTCCGCCTCGACGTTGGGGGTTGGTTCGAGGACAAGCGTCGGGAGCTGGGGGAGCGCATCGCCCAGGCCGACTGTGGGGAGGACTACGTCCCAATTGATGGCGGCGGCATCAGTCTCATGGATGGCGGCGGCATCAGTCTCCGCGGCAACCTCAGGCGTCGCTTGGTCGACGGGGATGCGAAGGAACGCCGGCAGGATGGCCAGGCACGTGGCGAGGTAACCCAGCAGATAGGCCACGGCGAGACCTACCGACCCGTGGCGCGGCACCAACAGCCAGGCCGCGCCCAGCAGCACGATGGCAAGTATCACGTCACTGAAGAGCCACCAGCCGATGCGCCGAAGGGCCACGGCCGCCTGGCCGAAGGCATTGTTGAAGGCGGTGGGAATGGCGACGAGCGCCAAGATGCCCAAAGTGTGCACTTCGGCACCTCCGCCGTGCCCCCGCAGGGCGGCGAGAAAACCGGCCAGCAGGAAAAGGGCACCCGCGCCGAGGGTGGCCGTGAAGCAGATGACGGCAAGGTAGCCCCTCAGCAATCGCCGGAACCTGTGGAACTGGCCGGTGGCGGAGAGCGACGACAGAAGTGGGAACAGGACCACGCCGATGACTTGGGGAAGAAACAGGGCTGCCAGGTAGAAGCGCTGGGCGAAAGCGAACACCCCGACGCTGGCCAGTCCGCCGGGTTGGTGGGCCAGGAAGATCTGGCCGAGCGAGAGTGACACGGCCAACAACAGGGAGGTGGACAGCGACGGGAGGAGGAAGCGGACCAGGCTGGGAAGGATCGTACGGTCGAGACCCGGGTGGAGCTCGATGGCCTCCGCGCGGGCCGCCCGATGGACGGCGAGCCCTGCGATGACGCAAGAGACGGCCTCCGCCGCCACGTAGCCCGCGATGCCCCCCACAATTCCGCCGGTGAGGGCCCCGAGGATCAGGAGAACCCCGTCGAGCGCGCCGCGCGCACCTTGGAGCCACCCCAGGGTCCGGAACCTCTGGAGGCCGGTTATGGCGCCGATCAGGATATCCGCCAGCGGAGAGAACAACAGCAACGGGGCCGCCATCGCCATAGCCGTAGTGAGCGAGCGCTTGCCCAGAACATCGGTAGCCAACTGAGGGCTGAGCACGAACACCGCCAGCCCGAAGACGGTCCCGCTGAGCACGCTCAGTGTGACCGCTGAAGTCAGGTAGCCCCCGGCCTTCCTCCGGTCTTGACCCAACTGCTCGGCGACGAACCGGGTAGTGGCGAAGGCCAGACCGAGTCCCGAAAGCGTGCCCATCGCCGCCGCCATCGTTTGGATCAGCGCCAGGCCGCCGAATCGTGTCGGCCCGAGGACTCGGACTACGGCGATGGTCGCGGCGAGCGCTGCTAGCCGAGAGACCGCGGTCCCGGCCAGGTTCCAGGTCGCACCCACCGTCGCCTGGCGGTGAAGACCGTCGCTCAGGACGTGGCGGACCGGATAGCCGATGATGCGGCGCGACGCTCCCACGTTGGCTCAGGTCCCTCCGGCCTGGGATTTCGAGACTCTTGGCGGCACCGCAATCGGTCGGTGGGCCAGAAGAGCATCACCCCGGGTTGTGTATAGTCGGCGCGTGACCTACGGTCCAGTCCGCCTCGCCTGGCGGAGCTGATCGGAGGCTCGGCTGTCGTTTCGACCGCATCGCGTGGTATTCGTCGCCTCGATCGCGCCGACATTGGCGCATTTCGTGTCACCGGTCGCCCTGGCGCTCCAGGCACAGGGCTGGGAAGCCATCGCCGTTGCAAGCGGCGCGGGAAGCCTTCGGGGCTTCGACCGAGCCTACGACCTGCCTCCATTTCGCCGAAAAGGACTGTGGGCACACCTTGTTGCGTTCCGTGCTCTGCGCCAGGTCCTGCTCCGCGAAGCTCCGGATGTCGTGCACCTCCACACACCTTCTGCCGTCGCGCTAGGGCGACTGGCGGCGGCCAGTGCCGGGGTGCCTTCGATATCTGTCGTCCATGGCACGCTCCTCGAGCCCCGCTCACGACGCAGCGCGCTCTTTGTGCTGGCGGAGGCCCCCTTTGCCTGGATCTCCTCTCGGACCGTCGTCGTGAATCGCGACGACGCCCGTTTCTACCGACGGATATGCCGTCGGGGGAGCGTGCAGCAGGCTCCGGCAGGCGGGGCGGGCGTAGCGGTGCTCGCTGCCGGAGCGTCGGCTCCGTCGAGCCCCAACGCCCTCTACCTCGGGCGGATGGCGGTGGACAAGAACCTCGACTTCCTCGTGGAGGCCTGGAAGGAGGCACGACAACGGATCCCGAATCTGACGCTGCGCTTCGTGGGCGGGTCTCTGGAGGGCGACCCCGCTTGGACGCCGCCGGATCTCGACGGCATCGAGCACGAGGGTTGGTCCGACCCCTCGATCGAGATCGACCGCGCTCGGGTTTTGGTCGTAGCGAGCCGTCGGGAGGGATTCTCATTGGTGGTGGCCGAGGCCATCTGCGCCGGCATCCCCGTGGTGGCGGTCGAGAACCGCGGGACGCGTGAGATCGCTCGCCAGGTCCAAAGCGGACTGACCGTGGTGCCGTTCGACACGGCACGTTTCGCCGACGCCTTGGTAGAGGCAGAGCACTGCCACAAGCGTCACCCAAGGCCCGACCTGCTGGCCCGGTGGGGAACCGAGGCAACTGTGACTTTTCACCTCGGCGTCATCATCGATTGTCTTGAACGGCGAGTCGCGGGCGAGCGACGGCCGGCCGATCGAACGCGGGCGTCGTGACGCCACCAATCGGTGGAACGAACGATGTCGCAAGCCCGCTGCGGGTCCTGATCGTAGGCGGCACCTCCGTATCTCCCGAAGGCAGGGGCCACCGAGCGACACCGGAGACCACCTTGGAGGCGGGATTCATCAATCGTGGAGTGAAGGTTCACACTCGTCCGCACGGCTGGGACCTCGGCCGACGCCATTGGGACGTCGTCCACGTTCACCATCTGGCACATCAGACCCTTGTGCAGCCTCTCCTGCGGGCAGGATCTCGCCTGGTGTTCACACGCCACGGCACCATGCAGCTGCCTGCCGAGCGGCGTATCGTGCTCGACCTCATGTACCGGCGAGCCGATGCTGTCGTGGTCCTCTCGCAAGCCGAGCGCCGGCTGCTCGATCAGCGTGTGCCAAGGGATCGCATTGCCTGCATTCCCAACGGAGTCGACGAGGCGCGCTGGCCGTATGTCGAGAGACGGCCCCCAGTGCCCGGCCAGCCGTGGCGCCTCTTGTTCGTCGGGCAGCTCTCGCCGATCAAGAATGTCGACGTTCTGATCCGCGCCGTCGCGGGCCTCGGTGCGGACGTTCCCATCCAACTCGACCTGATCTTCCACATCGACCATCAAGAACCGGAGCTTCGTCAATTGACCGCCGATCTCGGGATCGAAGACCGGGTCAGGTTTGTCGGGCGGGTGGACCACGACAAGTTGCCGGCGTTTTACGCCCGAGCTCATGTGCTGGTGCTGCCCAGCCGGAGCGAGGCGTTGCCCAGCGTCATCACCGAGGCGGAATTCAGCGGCGTTCCGGTGATTGCCAGCGCGGTTGGGGGGGTGCCCGAACAGCTTGACGGCTGCGGCGTCCTGGTCGCCCCGGGCGATGTCGGGGAGTTGACACTTGCCATCGCGGATGTCCTTGGTGCCTACGACGAGGCGGCGCGTCGCACCGTTCCCGCGGCGGCCAGTGCCCGTAACCGCTACACGGTCGACGCCATGGTGGACGGCCATCTCGCGCTCTACCGGCAGGTTCTCGGCCGCCCGCGTCGGCGGTTGGCGGAGCATCGCCCGTGAGGATCACTCATCAAGGACCGTCCAGATTGTCAGCGCTCCATGACCGGGGGGGTGCGACTGAGCGACGGATGATCGAACTGGCCGCCGCCCAGGCCGCGGCAGGTCATGAGGTTCGTGTCATGTCGGCCGAGTCTGCCTTCTCGGTGAGGCGACATCGCGGATTTGCGGTGCAAGGAGTACGCGTGCGCACACGGCCCCCGATTCGCGCCTATGAGATGCTCGTGGCGGCACGTCGGTATCTTCGAGCCGACCCGCCCGACGTCCTGCACTTCCATAGTGCGCACGAAGGCGCCCGCTTCGCCCGCTTCGTGCATGTACCGACGCTCTTGAGTGTCGACTATTTCCGCTATCGCGGGTCGAATACCTTGCTCGGTCATCGCTATTACGAAGGATCGCTGCGTCGATTTGACCGCCTCCTTCCCGTTTCGGAGAGTTGCGCGACAGAGTTCCGGCAGTTCTGGGGAGACCCAGCGCCGATCGAGGTGCTGTACAACGGCGTGAATGCCGATCAGTTCCGGCCAGACCCCGAGTCCGGGCAGCATCTGCGAGTCGAGCTGGGTCTCGAGGGAGTGATCGTTCTCTACGTCGGCCGGCTGTGCGGTCAGAAGGGTACCGAGATCCTGCTCGATGTGTGGGAGCAATATCGGCCCAGCGGGGCAACGCTGGTGGTAGCGGGACCCATCGGCCAGTTTTTCGGCGCTGTTCAACCTTCCAAACTCCCCGAACGGATGAACGCTCTCGGAGTCCACTACCTGGGTGCCGTTGAAGATCAACACCTCGCACACCTTTACAACGCCTGCGACGTATTCGTCATGCCCACCGTTCATGACGAGATGTTCGGCATGGCAGCGCTCGAAGCCCAAGCTTGTGGGAAGCCGGTGGTTGCCAGTCGGCTGGGAGGATTGCTGGAGGCCGTCAGTGACGGGAGCGGTCTTTTCGTGGCTCCCGGAGATCGCCGCGCCCTTGGCGAGGGACTCGTTGAGCTGGTGGGGGACGCCGACCGGCGCGCCGAGATGGGACTGGCCGCCCGGCAGCATGCGCTCGGATTCACCTGGGACCGAATTGCCACCAAGGTCCAATCGATCTACGAAGCGATCGCCTGATGCGTTCGCCGGCCGTCTCGGTCCTGATGCCCGTTCACAACGGAGCGCCATTCCTGCTCGAGGCGCTCGACAGTGTGTTGTCGCAGGGGTTTACCGATCTCGAACTTGTGGTCGTCGATGACGCCAGCGACGACAGCACCGCCACGATCCTCGATGCCGTGGAGGATCCGCGACTTCGGCGGCTCCGCCTCGAGCAACGCACGCGAGCGCCCGGTGCATTGAACGCCGGCTTGGAGGTCTGCCGGGCGCCGTTGGTGGCCCGGCTCGATGCCGACGACCGATGTCTCGCTGGCCGGATCGAGCGACAGGTCGAGACGATGGAGCGACGGCCCGACCTCGTTGGCCTCGGCACCTCCGCGGTCCTAATCGACTCGGGCGGACGACCCATCGGCCGGCGCAATGTGACGACCGGATCGGCGGCGGTGCTCAGACGTCTGCGCTGGCGCAATGCCTTGATCTCGTCCTCGGTGATGTTTCGCCGAGAGGTCGTGAGCGCTCTGGGCGGGTACTCGCTAGTCGTCAAGAGGTCGGAAGACTATGAGCTCTGGCTGCGTTTGGCCGCGGAGGGTGAGTTGGACAATCTGGGCGAGTGCCTGATTGCCTATCGCGTGCACCCCGATCAGAACAGCTCGACCAAGATCAACAACCCGGCGACCCGGTCGGGTATCGGGAAAGCCCGCAAGGCGGTGGCGAGGTCCCGCGGCGAGTCTGAGAGGCTTGCCGCGTGGCGCCAATGGGTCTGGGTTGAAGCCCAGCGTTGGGGCGACCTTCGCAGGCGTTGAGGAGGAGGGGTGGAGTCGTGGTCGAGCGGATCGTGATCGTCGGAGCGGGAGGCTACGGTCGGGAGATCGTTACGTTGGCTGCAGCGTGCAACCTTGCCGCTCAGCAGCCAATGTACGACGTGGTTGGAGTGGTTGACGACGGAGTGCCCGACCTCGGGAGACTGGACAGACTCTCAGTGTCGCTGATCGGGCCCGTGGAATCGGCCGGGAACCTTGACGCGCGATACGTCATAGCAATTGGCAGCCCTTCGGTCAGGCGCGTCGTCGATCAACGACTTACGGCGCTCGGCGCGTCGGCCGCCGCTCCGATGATCCATCCGTCCGCGTGGGTCGGCCTTGACGTCGAGTTGGCGCTCGGCGTCGTCGTGTGCGCCGGAGCGATCGTCACGACCAACGTCCGCCTCGGTCGTCACACGCACCTCAACCTCCAGGCAACCGTTGGCCACGACTGTGACATCGGAAAGTACGTGACCGTCGCCCCGATGACCGCGATCAGCGGCAATGTGACCCTCGAGGACGAGGTCGAGCTGGGGACCGGGGTATCGATCATCCCGGGCGTGAGCATCGGTCGGGGCGCGATGGTCGGAGCCGGTGCTGTGGTCACCCGAGACATCGCACCGGGAACGGTGGCCGTCGGCGTGCCTGCCCGACAGCGACCGAGCTGACCCCGGGCCGAGCTAGCGAGCCATCAGCGGAGCAAGGTGTCGGCGACTGTCGCTGACGTAGTCGAGGGGGTTGACGCCGTCGAGCGGAACTCGTCAGTCCGCTCGTTGGCCCCGAATTGGTACCAATACTGCAACCACGAAACGACGTCTTCCGGACGCCCGTCGAATTGCAATGACGATTCCCACTCGGGCGCGAGCGCCGGCACCGGTACCTGAGAAATGAGCGGGTGGTGGGGCCGGACGTCCACCTCGCCGATCCCGAGCAGGTCCTCGTGGAGCTTCTCTCCGCGTCGGAGCCCCGTATAGACGATCTCTACCGGTCGCGTGGCGCGGGCTACCAGTTGGCGTGCCACTTCGGAGATCCGCACCGGTTCGCCCATGTCGAGGACGAGCACTTCGCCGTCCTCCCCGATGGCGCCCGCCTGGATCACGAGCTGCACCGCCTCCTCCACGGTCATGAAGTAGCGGGTCACCTCGGGATGGGTAACGGTGACCGGGCCGCCGGCCTCGATCTGCTGGAGGAACGTGGTCAGCATCGACCCCCGGCTGCCCAATACGTTGCCGAACCGGACGCTCAGGTACGTGCCATTGTCATCGGTGCCTGCCGCCACGGTCAGCCGTTCGGCCATTCGCTTCGAGTAGCCCAGCACGCTGATCGGATTGGCCGCCTTGTCGGTCGAGATGTTGATGAACTTCGCGACGCCGGCGCGCTTGGCCGCGTCGATGAGGTTCTGCGTCCCGAACACGTTGGTCTTGACTGCCTCGGCCGGCCACATCTCGAGCAGGGGCAGGTGCTTCAGCGCTGCGGCGTGGAAGACGACCTCGGGACGGTGCTCGTCGAACACCGCCGTCAGCGCCGATACGTCCCGGATGTCGCACACCACGAGCGAGCGGGAGTCGAGCATGGCCCGCCCCTCGATCGACAGTTGCACCTGGTGCAGCCCCGAGTCGTCCCGGTCGAGCATGACGAGATCGGCCGGCGCGAACCGGAAGATCTGGCGGCACAGCTCCGAGCCGATGGACCCGCCCGCCCCGGTGACCAGCACCCGGCGGCCCTGCAGGTATCCGGCGATCTCCTCGACCCGCGTGTCGATTGTGCGCCGACCCAGCAGGTCCTCGTTGGTCACCGGACGGATGTCACCGATGCCGATGGCCGGGGAGAACAACTGCGACACCGGGGGCAAGGTCAGCACGGACAGTCCCTCTTCGCTGGCCCGCTGGGTCACCTCCCGGATGAGCGCCGATCCGGCGGAAGGGATGGCGATGATGAGCACGCTGGCGCCGGCGGCCTTCGCCACTTGGCCGAGTTCTGTGCCTCGCCCGGCCACCCGCACGTGGCGGATTCGCAGGTTCTGCTTCTCCGGGTCATCGTCGAGCAGCGCCACCGGGCGGTACGGGCTCGCCGGGTCGGACAGCAGTGCCTCCACCACCTGGCGGCCCCCGTTTCCTGCTCCGTAGACGATGGCCGGCTGTGCAGCGGCCGGACGGGTGCGGTGCTCCCAGAGCATGCGCCATGCAGCCCTGTAGCCCGCAGCGAGGAGGAAAACGCCGGCCCCCGAGGCCACCACAGCGCTTATGGGGACGGCACGGTGGTGGAGCGAGAGGTCATAGGCGAGGAGGACACATGTGGTGCCGACGACCGTACAAGCCAGGACTCCGGCCTCTTCGAAGCTGCCAACCTTCCACCGCGTGCGGTATAGGACGGTGCCGTAGCCCAGCGCGACCTGGAAAGCCACGGCGATAGCCACCGTGACCGCAAACCGGTCGAGACTGATCTGTGGTGTCTGCAGGGCGAAGCGAAGCAGAGATATCAGAAAGAGCAGCACCACCCACGTCAGAGCGTCCAAGGTCGGCAACAGCACCGGCCGGCACCGCCGAAGTTCCCGATACATCCACCCCGTGCTGATCCGCTTCGATGTCATGTCATCGCCATGCGCGCGGCCATGTCTCGTGATAAAGCGATGGCGACCCAGACCTTTGAGGAGCACGCCGCCCGTTGGTGGCCGGCGCAAGATCCTGGGGCAGCACCGGGCTGACGCCAACCGGCTGGGTGCCGTTGCCGTTGGCCGCCGCCCCGTCGGATGCGTACGGGCCGTATCCGTAGCGCTTGCCGTACCCGTAGCCGTACCCGGTCACTCTTGTGACCTCGTTCAGGACCACTCCGATGATGGTGGCGTGAACGAGGGACAGAGCCTCTCTCGCCCGGCGCAGGTCCTTGCCCCGAGTCTGTCCGGCTGCCACCACGAGCAACGTGGTATCGACGGCCTGGGACAGGATCACTGCGTCGGTGACCGGCAGCAACGGTGGGCTGTCGACGAGCACCAGATCGAACATGTCGCGCAGCTGGCCGAACACCTCGGCCAATTGGTTGTTCCCCAACCTGCTACCCAGCACGCCAGTCGGGTCCGACGGCCGCTCCCCGGTCGGCAGAATCGTGAGCCCGTCGATGCCCGGTACCGGCTGGAGTGCCTCCTCGAGTGAGCAACGGCCGAGCAGCACGGTGGTCAGGCCTACCTGTTCCTCCAGCCCGAAGAACTGACCCAGGCGGGGTCGGCGCAGGTCGCACGAGACGATAGCTACCCGCTCCCCGGCTTTGGCGAGCACCACGCCCAGGTTGGCCACCGTCGCACTTTTTCCCTCGGCCTCGCTCGCACTGGTGACCAGGATCACCCGGGCGAGACCGTCGAGGGCGGCGAACTGCAGCGAGGTCCGCAGCGAGCGATAGGCCTCCCCCGCTACGGAGTTCGGCTTCGTCGCTGTGACCGCGAACGCCTGGCCCCTGTTGTTCCACGACTCCACCATCGGGACGAGGCCCAAGACCCGCGAGCCTCGGGCTAACCGCTCGACCTCTTCCTTCAGGTAGATGGTGTCGTCGAGGTGCTCGACCATCAAAGCCAACCCGATCCCGAGCAGCAGCCCGAGGACGAACCCGAGGATTGCGTTGCGCAATGGTTTGGGCGAGCTCGGCGCGCTCGGCGCGGTGGCCGGTGTGACCAGCTGAACCGCGTCGGTGGCCACTGCCCCGTTCACTTGGAGCTGGGCCAGTTGTTCCTTGAGCGTGCTCTCCTGGCTCAGCAGTGCAGTCGCCTCGGCGGCTGTCGCTGGCCTCGAAGTGAGCCACTTGGCCTGGGCTGCGGTCGAGGCGATCTGCCGGCTCAGCTGTGTTTCGGCTGCAGCCAGGTTGCTGATGGTGACCGATCGTTCGTAGGTGACGAAAGCAGTCGCATATGCGTTGGCGATCACCGCGGCCGTGGCCGGGCGGGCCGCGGAGGCGGTCACAGAGATGACGTTCGTTTGGCCCACCTCGGCCGCGCTGACGTTGGGCACGCTGCCCAACTGCCGGTCAACTGCCGCCTTCACCGGGGCGCTGTTCACCAGCTGCAGCTCGGTGAGCACGTCGGTCTGGGTGATCGGTTGCGGACTCCCGGCCGTGGTGACCCCGGCTTCTGCTTGGACCAGGAGCTGTGCGGAGGCAGAGTACGCCTTGGGCTGGGTCAGCGAATACCCGAGTGCTGCCACTAAACCAAGCGCCGCGACCGCGATCACCCACCACTTCCGCCGCCGCAGGAGCGCGAGGTAGGTGCCGAACGTGGGCTCGGGAGCTTCGTAGGGGTCAGTCATCGGCTCCGTCCAGGCTGTCAAGAGAGTCCAGGACGGAGTGCTCGAGATACTCACCGGTGGAAGTCATGCTGAGTTCCCAGTCGTCGCTGGCTGCGATGCGTGATTCCTTCGATGAATGTTCAATGATTTGGCACAATGCGGGCAGCACGGCGCACTGGAGCCATGTCGGCAAGCTAGATGATGGATTTCATCAGCAACAGCCTTGATATTGCTATGCAATCCCGTGTGCGCATCGGCCCGCCCCCCGTGCGGATACTCGCCGCCACCCGGAAATTATTTCCCCAACCCTTAGGTCGAGCCCGCTGCGAACCCTCGCCTTAGAGCGATCGACCCCTTGCATATGGGGCTCGAGCACCCTTGCTTTTTGCGGAAAGGCGAGTTGAACGGTTCCCGCTCGCTTAATCGATCAGCTTGACCGATGTCGACACCTGGTCAGGGAAGAGCAACGGCTGGTGATACATGCCGAGGTGGTAGCGCTCTCTGGGATTCCAGCTTCCGACGAGGTGGAGAACGATCGTCGCCGTGCCGCCTGCCGGCACCTTCACGAATGCCGAGTAGACGAGACGTCCGAGCTCCTGCTGATCGGTCATGGCCAGCGGCACTCCGTTCAAACTCGCGCCATCCGCCTGCCATGGCGAGTAGACGGAGACGTACAGCTCGCTCTCGCCTGGAGTCGTGGTTGCCCCTGGCGATGGGTCGATGATGATCGGAGGCTGGCCGGAGGCAGGGCTCGAGTTGTGCAGCTTCAACGTCAGCACCGCGGTGATCCGGTCAGAGTTCCGGTTGAGAACTGCCCGGTAGTCGATCGAACGCCGCAGGTACCAGTCGATCTTGTTGCCTTCAGCGTTCTGCGTGACGACGCCGAGGAAGTCGCCATCGACTGGGGGCATTGAGCCGGCGACGTGGACCGCCTGGAAGAAGCGCTCTGCTTCCGGGGTCTCGCTGTACAACAGCAGATGCCCGCCACGTATGGCCGGCACGAGGTCGTTTGCCAGCGTGGGGAACGATAAGAACTTCCGGGTGACGAGCTCGTGCCAGAGCGACGTGACGAGCGTCTGCACGAACCCGACTTGGAGCGACTCATCGGTACTGAAGTGGATGAACTCGCCATGGGCGAGGATCGCAACGGCATTGCCTGCGTCGACTGGGACGGGCCAATCGGGCGCCATGATCGGCCCCGTAGCTGCGAGGAAGTCCGCCATGGCAACCGGGTCCAGACTGATGACCCCGTTGACCTTGGTACCGCCGGATTCGGGATAAAGATTGGCGGCCACCTCGCCCACCGAAGGGAAGTCCGGTGACAACGGCAAGTTCGCCCAGTACCCCTGCGGTTGGAACTGGCGGTAGCGAGCTTCGAACCGGCTGTAGCGAGCAAGGTAGCCCTCTGGCCCGACGAGGTGCTTGCCGGCGGGATTGCCACCCGAATTGAGCTGACCGACGGAGCCGACCTTTGTGAGACTGAGCTTTCCGTCGACGGCCGTGATCTCGGCGTAGTCCCCAGGAACCCCCCCGCTCGCGCGCGACTCGGCCGGGTTCTCGAACAGAACGAGGTACCGGCAAGTACCGTCCGCCCCGAGAATGGCGGGGACCGCTCGCGTGGCGAGGAGGGCAGTCTGAGCGTCGTGCTCGGCTCGAACGAGCCTTTGCACCTCGTGGCCGAGCCCGGCCTTGAGCGGGCTCACGAGCCATGGAGAGCGGAACGGAACGGTCCGTTGCAGCGAGGACTGGAGCGAGGCGACGTCGGACGCGAACACCGGCTCGAGATGCTCGAGTGCCTGGACCGGAAAGCTGCCGTCCGTGATCCGCAAGGCGTCGAGGTTCCCGTTCCCGGCGGTCATGAGTGCCGTGCGGGCAAGATCGGCCCCGATAGCCGCCGCCACTCGCATCGCCCGCACCTGCTGGGCGACTCCGGGTACGAGCTCGCCCCCGCGAGCCCATGCCAGATCGTGCGAAGCCGCGGCGAAGTCGTCACTTGCCGCGGCGAAGCGCGCCCGCGCGTCACGCTGGTCACCGCGTTCCGCGGCGTGAAGGCCGGCCTTGGTCGCTTGGAGGCCAGCCTGCATCGGGCTCTTCGCCCGGAAGACCCACGCGCCGGCGATGAACGTTAGGGCGACCGCCGCCAGGAGTGTGACGGCACACGCCGAGACCACCCCCCGCCGAAGCGGCCGGGGTGTGCGTACCAGACCCGGCACGAACACGAGCAACGCCACTCCTGCCGCGAGGAGCGATGGGACGAGGGAGACGTGAGGCCAACCGAACCGGAGCGCCACCTGGGCTAATACAGCGCCGACCGCTGCTTTTGCCGGCGATAGCACCGTTCGTGGCACTGTTCGGGGGCGAGACGCTCCCAAGGCGGCCGGCTCCTGCTTCCCGAGGACCGAGCGCGAGCCCGCGAGCGAGACCCCGAGAGCGGCGACGGCAGGGATGGCGGTCGCCTGTCCGAGCGAGCCCATCACCGCGACGATCGACGCCGCCAGCAGCCATGGCCATCCGGTCGACACCGCCGACATCGCCAGCGTTGCTCCGAAGGCGACCTTCAAGGCCACATCGAAGAGCGAGAGCCCCGTTGGCGAGCCATGTGCGAGGCCGCCAGCGACCGCGCTCGCGAGCACGACCACGGACACGAGAAGGACCGCGCTCTCCGCTCGGCGACCGCGTCGTGTGTCAATGGCAGCCGGCCGCGAGGTCCGCAACTGCTTCAGTAGGTGGCTCTGGGTGATGTTCGCGGACCCTCCAGTTCGGTCACCAGGTGGGCAAGCGGTGAAATCCTCTCCGCGAGTCACACGGCCGCAGGTATCTGGCCGGCTGGTACGCCGCGAACGCCGACGCTACAGGTTCAGCGATCATGTCGCGGGCGGGTCGGCCCACTGCAAGTCCTCGATGACCATGACGACGGGCAGGTACTCGGCCAGGCGCTCGAAGAACAGGCGCCACCCAAGCGAAGAGCTCTCCCTGGCCAGCACCGTTGAAGCAGAGAGCCCGAGAAGCTGGCCGAGGCGCGGCGCGATGAACTGACGGTCGGCGACGTCGGGAATCCATCGCTCGAGCCCAGTAGGCGACTCCCGCCATAGGACAGGCACCTCCCGGCATGCCACAGCGCGGTCCCCACGAGGCCGTCGATTGCTTGGCGCGCCTGACTGGCGGTTGTGATCCCTTGCTGAGCACTACTGACCCTCGCTGACGCGTGTCAGGTCCACCTTGTCGCGATCGTCAAACCTCGTCATGCCGTCTGCAGTCGGGCTCTGACGCGGGTCCGGTCGCAATAATGGTTTGCAAAGTGCCACCCGCTCTCGAAGAGCCGGGGCCGGCCAGCGACAGGCGGCAGTGAAATCCAAATAACCACGCCGGTGCTCCACCTCGTCGTCGCCGGCACATGGTGTGTCAGTTCGACGCCTGCTCAAGCCCCCGCGGCGCGATTCAGCCGCTCCAGGAACGGTCTTGCTCCGAGCTGGGTGAAGACGTCTCTGGCCTCCTTGCTTGCGGTGGCGTCCGGATGATCGGGGCCAAGCAACGTCACAAGGTCGAGCTCACAGAGAGCAAGGTCGAGCGTGCAGTCAAGTGTTCGCCATGCCTCGATCGATCTCCGGTAGGTCTCGGCCGACGCTTCCAGTTGTCCTTCGAGCGCTGCCAATCCGGCCTCCACCGTGAGCCGCTCGGCTGCCATCCACCGTCCTCGAAACCGGGTCATCGCCATAAGCGCTGCGCGTACACCCTCTACGTCTCGTAGCCAGAGCAACGCGCGCGCCTGGATCGCCAGGGCAGTCGGGCTGTTGATTCCCAGCGGGTCTGCCGACACAGCGTCGGCTGCTTCTCGATGCGCCGCTTCAAGGTCGCCCGCGGCGAGGCTCACGACAGATCGCGCCTCCAAATAGGTGGTGCGTGCGGTGACGAACTCGGTGGCAGCGATGCGGTCGGCATGCTGTTCGAGGCATGCCGAAGCCTGTGCCGGATCTCCCGTAAGCGCTGTGAGCATCGCCGTGACGGCGGCGAGAAACCCTTGCTGATCCGGTGGAAGATCTCGCTGTCCTAGTTCGGTGATCGCGGCTCGTGTGTCGTCCCACAGCCCGAGAAAGATCGAGGTCTCAGCGCAATTGAGCCGGTTCATGACTTCGAGGCGGCGCTGGCCGGCGCGTGTGGCCAGTTCCGCCGCCTCGATCCCGGCAGACATCGACTCTCGAGGATCGTCGTCGAGAACGAAAATGCTCACGTAAAGCCGAGCAGTCGCCTGTTCCCGGAGGCCACCGGCAGTATCGGCGAGAGCCGCCATCCCACGTGAGAGCATGACGGCCTCCCGGTGCCGCCCGAGGTTGAACAGCGCCCCCGCCTTGGCGCCGATTCCCTGGACGAGCAGCTTGGTGTCGTCGAGGCGCTCCGCGAGTGCAAGAGCGGTCTCAGACCACTGCAGTGCGCGCTCTGACTCCCCGGCCAAGGCGTGCGTCGAGGCCAACGCGCAAGCGAGATCTGTTCTCACCCGCTCGTCGCCGTCGCTCCCCACGGCCTCGAATGCCCGCTCGGACCGCTCGATCGCCTCGGAGTACCGAGTGAGATCAATGAGAACGCCCGCCAGGGTCGCGGTGGTGCGACCGACGGCCGTCGTGTCTCCGATCGTCTCGTGGTAGCCAACGGCCTCCTCGAGATGCTGCAGCGCCCGTTCGTAGACCGTTGCCCGGCTCGCGGCCTCGCCGGCGAGCTCAAGTAGGGCCGCGCGCTCGGCTCCGGGGGCAGTTACCTCCAAGGCCTGTTCGAAGAATGCCTGTGCCTGTTCGGGGGAGCCAAGCGAGAGCGCACGTTGACCGGCACGGGAGAGCCATTCCCGAGCACCGGCGGCGATGAGCTCGGCCTCGGGACCCTCCGGGACGGCTCGGTGGGCCTCTACGTAGTGAGCGGCCACGACTCCCGTCAGCTCTTCGTCTTCGAGGGACTCGAGATGTCGGGCCACGGCCAGGTGCTTCGCGCTGCGGTCGCGCCTGGAAAGCGTCGAGCCGGCCACTTCCCCGATGAGGCCCTGCACGAAGCCGTACTGACCCCGTTCTGGCGAACGGGGGTCGATGTCGAGCGAAACGAACTCCTTCCGGACGAGGTCGCGGAGTTGAACCTCCAAGGTGGCGTGATCTCCACCGTGCACCACGGCCAGAGATGCGATCGAGAACGTATTGCCCAAGACGGCCGCGTCTTGTAAGAGCGATCTCTGCTCAGTCGAGAGAGCGTCGAGGCGCGAGGCGATGAGGGCATGCAGCGTGCCCGGGATCTCAAGGGAATCGAGCTCGCCGGCGACTTCGTAGATGCCGTCGCGCTGAACGAGGATGCCCCGGTCGACGAGCATCCGTACGGTCTCGACGGCATAGAGAGGCACGCCTTCCGCGCGCTCGAGGACTTTGGCCGCGACGTCATCGGGCAGTCCCTGAACGAACCCATGCAGGAGTTCACGCATTGCATCGTCGGAAAGCGGCTCCAGGTGAAGAGAGGTGAAGCTGCGCTGACCCGCTCCCCAGTTGGGTCTGCGATCTATCAGCTCGGGACGAGCGAGCGTGATCACCATGATGGGGTGGTTGCGCGACCACTCCAGGATCGACTCTACGAAGTCGATCAGCCCGGGGTCGGCCCACTGAAGGTCCTCGAAGACCATGACCGTGGGCCCGAGCGAGGAGATCCGCTCGAAGAACGTGCGCCAGGCCGAGAACAGCTCTTCACGGTCGCCCGGCGGGGCGTCGGCAAGTCCAAGCAGGTGTGCGAGGCGTGGCTCCACCCACCTGCCCTCTTCGGGGTCGGGGACGAACTCTTCAACGGCGGCCGCGAGCTTGGCCCTGGACGAGGTGGCGTCCTCGGACTCGTTGATGCCTGCCCGCATCCTCACCATCTCACCGAGCGCCCAGAACGTGATGCCCTCCCCATAGGCCGGAGAGCGGCCCTCGTGCCAGTAGACAGTCTCGGCCAGCCCGTCCACGTATTTCAGGAACTCCCAAGCGAGTCGGCTCTTACCGATCCCGGGAATGCCGGTCGTCGAGACGAGCCGCGCCTTTTGTTCGCGCGAAGTTGCGTGCAGCAGGTCCTTGAATAGCCGGAGCTCCTCGTCACGGCCGACGAAGGGTGGTTCCAGTCGTTCTGAGCGCCCGACGCCCTTGCGTTGGGCGACCACCCTTACGGCGCGCCAGGCCTGAACCGCCTCCGCCTTACCCTTCAAGTGAAGCTCTCCCACCTCGGTGAACGCGATCGCGCCCGAGGCTGCCCGCCAGGTGGACTCGTCGACGAGCACCGCACCGGCTGGGGCGACGCTTTGTACGCGCGAGGCCGAGTTGACGGTGTCGCCGAGCACCATGCCCTCGGCCACCTTGCCGATAGTGATTGCCACTTCGCCGGTGACGACTCCCGCCCTGGCCGCAAGATCAACGCCGGACTGTCTGCCGAGCTCGGTGACAGAGGCTACGAGCTCGAGCGCGGCGCGGACGGACCGCTCGGCGTCGTCCTCGTTCGCGATCGGTGCTCCCCAGACCGCCATGACGGCATCTCCGATGAACTTCTCGACGGTCCCTCCGTAGTGGCCGATAATGGCCTGGGCGCGCTCGAAGTAGAGGGTGAGGAGTTCTCTGATCTCCTCGGGGTCCCGTTTCTCGGCAAGAGGCGTGAACCCGACGAGGTCGACGAACAGCACCGAGCACAGGCGGCGCTCACTGACGGGACTGATGCCTTGAGCCGCCGGCGCAGCGTCGCCGAGACCCGGTGCTGAGACAGCCGAGTCGACCGGAGATCCCGCTGGCGCCCCACAATCACCGCAGAATCGGCTCCCTGCCGCGACGTGCGCGCCGCAGCCAGAGCAGAGAGCGGCAAACGACCCACCGCAGTCCTTACAGAACCGCTTGCCTTCAGGGTTCTCGCCTCCACAGGCGGGGCAGCGCATCGTCGTCTCCTCTGCTCGCCGGAAGGCTACGACGCCGCGGCTCAACGGGCCAGGACACCCGCGCTCGTCGTTGCCGGACGAGTCGAGCACGACCCTCCGGGCGAGCGTTCCCTCCCCGCAGGTCCACTACAGTGCGCAGGTCGACGGGCTGTGGCGCAGCTTGGTTAGCGCGCTTGACTGGGGGGACAGTGGTTTTGGGCCATTGACCTGCGGCTTATCGAAGTGGACGTTCTGGTGGACGTTCTAACTTTCGGATCTGCCCAAGGACGACCGTGAGGCCCACCTTCACCGCTAGCACGCCCGGATACAACGTGAACGGCTAGTTGACGCCGACGGTTGCGTAAGTCTCACAGTTGCCTCCCAACCGCCCCAAATCGGTTGCGTGCGGGTTGCGTCCCGCAGCGGCAACCTATGGCAGAGGATTTGGACGGCTACGGCCACCGGGGGACCGCCACCGGATGTCTTCCCGCTAAATACCACCTTCCCGGCGCCGATGTGACGAGCAAGGGGCAGCCGTGTCAAGAACTCCGAATCGGTATCGTGGCCCGAATTGCAGCAAACTGCTGGGCCCTAGAGAACGCTCTGCGCGTCCGCGCGGATACCCCAGGTAGTAGTGCTAAAGGTCGGCTCGCACCGGGTCGACAAAGCAGGAAGGGTCGCGGGGAGCGGGGCGATCTTCACCACCACGGCCACCATCGTGATCGCGACACCTAGCCCTACGCCACCGGCGGCGCGCCGTTCCACGCATGAGTCCCTCGTACGAACACACGCAGGCCCACCGGCTCGTCGCGGAAAGCTGATGGCTGCCACCGATGTACCCTGGCGGGAACGCAGGCCCCAAGGAGGTCGCTCAAACACATGAGGCGACTTCGACATCCGGTCCGAACAATTGCCCTAGTTGTTGTCGGCTGCGTCCTGCTCGTCGCTGCCGTCATCGTTGGCGTCGGCGTCCATAAAGTGATGATTCGCGACGCTAACAATGCCCGCTGCGCGATCAACGGCCATGGTTACGGACCGTCCGGTGGTCGATTCGTAGCCGCTTTTCCGAGCAGCGACGTGTCATCCAGTGGTGGAAGTGGGACGTGTAGCTACCTGAACCAAACTCAACATGGTTCTCGTTGGCTGTGGGTCGGAGTCACCGTTGACCAGTTTGGGTTGATGGGCGCTGCTGCATCGAGGTTTAGGGTACATAAGTGGACCAGTGGGCATGGGGTGACGCTCATCAAGATTGGAAAAGCGAACGGTGCTTTCACCGCGGGATGTACCCCAAATGAGAACATCTGTCACGGTCTGCTGGAAGTGGCCAACCCTGAGACGGAGTGGTTTCTGTCCTTGGAGGGAACTGGGAGTACGCTTCCTGCCATCAAGGCGTTCTTTCGGTCCTTCCGTCCAGTCACATCGTCCTGAACAACCAGTAGGGGTTTGGTCGCGTGTCTACGGCGACTGAAAGGACGCGAGCACCTTGCCGACACGCTGGCAAAACGTTCTCGTCGGGCTGCCGTTCTTGCGCCATCGGCGATCAATCACGGTCCCGTTCCTGGCGACGACATCAAGCGCGACTGGGGCCACTGCCTAGTCGCCGTGGTAGCCTGAGGGGTCGTTGTGGTGAGGGGCGTCCTTGGGCGGGAGTCGGGCGGCTTCAAGGGTCCAATGTGCCAGTAGCGACCTTGCATGGGCCACTTTGTCCCATCAGGGCGCTGTTTCCAAGACCCCATGATGGCTAGGAACAGGACGACTACCACCACGACCCCGACCACCAGCCAGATGTTCTGGGAATGAGCGGCACCGATGAACAACGGACCGATGCTGACCAATTCCACAAGTACGAGCGTACTTGCGATTGCTCCCATCACCGAATGTCCAAATCATTGACTCGGTGTTCCAGAGTTGCAGACAGTAGACCACCGGGCGAGGAAGCCATGTAAAATGGGCATCATCCACAACCCAGGAGCCTTCTGACCAACCCCTTCCTTAACATGCGCATCAACGGCCTGCCGTCCCCCGTCGACCTGGGGAAGGGCGGAGTCCCCAGCGACGGAGTGGGGACGCATTCACACGGCGAGATGCCGGAGCACAGCCATGGCACCCCGAGCTACACCGATGCGCAGGTCGCCTTCCTGGAACAGCGGGGTTATCACTGCGACCGGCACCACAGCCAGGTGCTGGACGGCGACGGCGACGTGGTGCCCCCAGGGCTTATCGGGCCGCTGCTCCTTGATGCCAAACAGCAGGGGATTCTGAAGGCCGCGATGGGCGAGGACGACATGATGACGACCGGGGCGTGCCAGCCGCCGACCAAATCCCCGTCGGTCTCGGGGCCGGGCGAAGCGCCACCGGTGGTTCAGCACTTCGATCTTCGTCAGCGGTCCTGAATCATCGCTGCGCTGCTGACCGGAGCGTGTGGTTCTCAGGTTCGTGCTCATCTTGCGGGAAGTAGTGCTGGACCAACCTTCTCATCCCTTCGACATGTGCCGGGAATCGCCTACCCAACCGACAATCCTGGAAGATGATCGGAGTCATGCCCAAGCGCCAATGCTTACGATTGCAGGGTGGACACAGATCGGGCGCTCTATGTCGCCGCAGGCGCAGACGGCCGTGACCTGGTTACAGGACTGTACGACCTCGCTGGCTGCCTGCAACGCGGTGAACCGCTTGTCGTGCCGTCCGCAACCGACCTGGCGTCGCGTCCTATCGGATGGGGAGACCAGGCGAGAGCCATGCGAGCGGGCCAGTGGCGACGGAGGATTTGCCGAGACCAATGGCCTTTCCGGTTGTTTCTGGTCCAAGGTGAGGGCCAGGACGACGAGATGGAAGGAGCAGTCCGCTTCTCGGTCGGTCGAGTCGTCGCCGAGGAAGACGGCGCTCTGCTCTACGGACCGCTCGGAGTGGACGTGATCGCCTTCGCGACCCAGGTCGTCGAGCACTGCGCAGAGGTCGAGGCGCGGTTGCGGGCAGAACTAGGCCAAACTCGCCCCAGGGCTTCCTTCTCGCAGATTCGCGATGCGATTAGTCAAGTTCGTACTGGCGAGGCACCGAGTGACCACTTCAGTCCCGCGGCAGAGTTAGCAAGGATGGTGCTCGGACAAGTTGCCTCAATCGCTTCACGCTGGAACCTGAACGACATCGGGCTGATGTTCGGAGCCGAAGCCATGGAAAGGTACGCATCCGTGAGACCAGTTCCCTCGTTTCGCGATTTGGCCGCGGCCGGTCCGCACTTCAGGTCCGCGTCGGAGGTCTCTCGCGCCATCCTCGCGGTTGGGCTTCGGGACCTGCTCACACCGGAGGTCGCAACCGCCTACTTCCAGCGGTGGACCGAGGTCACGGGCATCGCTGTCCCGTAGTTGCCACTGGGCGGACCGACGCCGACCCGATGAGATGTCAGCCTACTTGCCAGTAGCAGAGGATGGGCCTCGGCCAGCGCCGCCTTCCACCCCTACCGACTGGCCGTGCGGCATCCTGGTGCCATGGCCGCTCACCCCCTCACCCGTGGCGAAATCACCGAACTCGCCGGTCGCCTCCACGGTCTGCTGGAAATGATCGCTGTCGATGAGTTGACCGCCACCACCGGCATGACCTACAGGTTGCAGGGAGCGGTCGTGGCCCTGGACGCCGTGCTCGGGCGTGACTCGTCATTGCTCGGTCCGATGTTCGCGGTTATATCACAATCATTCGTTTGCTATAATCCCTAGCATGGAGAAGGTGAAGAAATCTGGCGAAAAACGGGGCGTGGTCGGCTACCTGAGGGTCTCCACCGAGGAGCAGGCCGACAGCGGTGCCGGTCTGGCCGTCCAGGAAGCGGCCATCCGAGCGGAGTGCCAACGACGCGAACTCCCGCTGCTGGCCCTCCACACCGACGCTGGCATCTCCGGCAAGTCCCTGGTGCGGCCTGCGCTGACGGCGGCTCTGGAAGACCTTGATGCCCGCCATGGCGACGTGCTCATGGTCGCCAAGCTGGACCGGCTCACCCGCTCGGTCCACGACGCCAGCGGCCTGATGCAACGATCAGAGAAGTCGGGTTGGGGCCTGGTGGCCCTGGATGCTCCGGTGGACACGACCACGCCTGCGGGCAGGGCCATGGCGCAGATACTCAGTGTCTTCGCCGAGCTTGAGCGTCGGCTCATCGGCGAGAGGACCAAGGCCGCGCTGGCGGTGAAGCGGTCGCAGGGCGTCGTGCTCGGCAGGCCCAGGACGCTGCCCGCCAGGGTGGTTCAGCGGATCGTGAGAGAACGTCAGGCCGGACGAACTTGGACGGCGATAGCCGACGGGCTGAATGGAGACCGGGTCGCCACGGCACAGGGCGGGCTGCGCTGGTATCCGGCAACGGTGCGCTCGGTGGAGATGTCGGCATCTCGGAAGCCCACGCCAATCCCGTGATGACGCGGACGTAGGCTGCGCGGCGACCCTACGCCTTCACCAGACGACAATTAGCCAGCCGCGCATCCGACGCGGAAACGACGATGATGTCGCCGCGGTTCATTTCTTGCGCACCGCAGCCGGAGAGCAAGGCTCCCACCGGGAGAGAGGTCCCGCAGTATTCGCCCGACCCTGGAACAACATTGAGCGTCCCCGTCACGCCCGCAAGCTTGATGAGGAAGCCTTTGGACTTTTCGCACGGTCCCGTTTGGAGACCCACTGCGATTCCGAAGCTCGCATAACCGTGACCACCCAGGACGACAACCTTGCCGCAGTCGTTCAGCGCCGAGTAGGGGATGCGAAAGCATGAGAATGAAGCGCGGAACGCATCGGGCAGAAAAATCCGCCTGCCACCGACGAGCTTGTACGGGCGGAGCGTCGGTGCTGCCAGGACGCTGCAACTCGCGGCACGGAGGTTATGCATGAGGAACGCCTCATAGTTCCAGCCCAACTGCGTCTGAACGCCCAGTATTTCGACGCCGAGCGACCGCGCCATACAGCGGGTGGCAGTCGTCGTCGATAGAGGTCCCGTGGTCGCTGGCGACGGTGGCCTGTAAGGGGAGCCACGGCTCACCACAGTCCAGGTCACGCTCGCTGCTGCCACGACGACCACCGCCCTGCCAACAAGCAACCTCCGCCTCCGCTGCCGTTGACGGGCGTCTTCGATGAGCGCGTCGGTCCTTTCGGTAGCCGCGTTGCTGACCGTCGCCTCACGTTGAAGGAGCGTCATATCGCTCAACTCATCGTTGCTCGATGGCACATCGCAGAAGCGGGCGAAGGAGTCGGCGGTGGTGCCTGGTTAGCGGGGAAGCTAGGGCCGGTAGGAATCGCCTTGACTGCGGCGAGGTTGCCAACTGCCAACTCGGTTGGAATATCGCCCCAAGCTAGGTACCACCGGCCCGTTACCATGTCGAATACGTCCACGCTGCAACCGCCGGTGCTGAAGACCGGAAGCTGCCCGGCTTGCGCAGGAAGCGCACAGTCAGACGAACAACCCGCTCCGACGCCTGTGCCCGGCACGATGACAAGGTTGTAGAACTGAAGGTTCCCGGAAGGTGCTGGTGACGGGTAAGCCCTAAAATCCGCAAGGGAATGGCTCGCGTTGGCGTCTAGGCACTTGGTAGCGCGCGATTCACATCTGCCCACCAACACCACCGAACCGCCAGGACCTGGCCCGCTCACGGCACCCCCCGAAACCACGTCAATCCAGACGTTGGAATTGCTTGCCCGGAGGCAGGTCTGCCTTACGCCAAACCACTTTGTCAAGAACGCGCTGTCGGCGGCGTCGAAGAAGTCGGAACCGCAGGCGATTGGCGAAGCAGCGACGTATGGGATCGTCGTGGAGGCCGCGCTTGCGCCGGACTTCGCGTGACTCGGCTTCTTCGACGATGAGGGCGGTTTGATAGGTGACGCGCCGTTCGATGCGCCCCGCGGTGGTCTGATGGCTGATCCTCCGTACGATGCCGCCCACACCGCCGCAGCAACCACCACGACGAGCACGATGCTGCCGATGAGCAAGCGCCGTTTGTGCTGACGCTGGCGTGCCTCTTCGATGAGCGCCTCGGCATCTGGGTGGTCAAGCCGGTCTGACCTGCCTGGTGCGACGACCTTCATGGTTGCCGCCCCATCCGCAGGGTGGCGAACCAGGTACGGCCCCCGTTGCGAGTTCGAAGGATGACCGACCCGCCGTGAGGAAAGGGGTCGACGAGAGCGGCCCAGCAATCTTCTGATCCAACGCAAGCCATGCCGCCCGCTTCTGATCCGTATCTCGCAACAGGCGGTGACACCCAGAGTCGTCCTCCGTCAAAAGACGCGGACACGCCGAAGCTGTCGGATAACACCAAGACATGCTGAGCCGAAGTCGCGATGACCATGAAGGCATAACCCGGGTGAGGAAGATTGCCGACGGATGGACCGAGCATTGGGGCACCGGCTGATGCCCGACCCGCCAGATGCCACGTCTTCCCGCCGTTGAGGGAACGGTATATCGACTTCCACTGACTGCCGCCTCCCGATCCGAAGGTGTCCATCACCCAGATGTCCGATGGTCCGTCGGCAGCCAAGAGCGGACTCGACCATGGGAACGAAACGCGGATTCCCTTCCACTTTGCGCCGCCGTTCTCCGACCGAAAGAGGCGGTCGCACCCAAGGGCCAGAAGCGTCGTTCCGGCACTGACGACATCACCGGCCCAAGAGGCCGCGCAGGACGGCAGACGATGCACCGCCGCGACAACATCGGCCCCGAGGGGAACCATCACTAGCTCGCCTGGCCCGCAGTCTGGCGAGCCAGGGGTCGCCGGGCTGCACTCGTCGGCTACTAGGACGAAGTCTCTTCCGAGCGAGAATGCCTGGATTACGACTCCGGGAACTCGTACGGGACTCCACTTCCTGCCACCGTCATGAGTGATGAGGACAACCGAAGAGTCGGCATCGAAGAGCACCCCATCCTCGGGGTTGGCGAACCAGAGGTCGTTCCTGGACTGAGGGGGCTGAACCGGCCTAGCGAGGCGGGCGACCTGGTGCCAGGTGGCTCCGCCGTTAACCGTGGCCTCGATGTCGACATAGCAACGGAGTGTTCCGCAGTCCGATGCCACCGACGCGAAGCCCGTGTTGGCGGTCGTAAATGCTATGGCGAGCACCCACGGCCCGAAAGGCCAAGTGGCGCTGGTTGTCGTGCCCTTCTTGGCCGATCCGGGCGTGCTCGCCGGTGTCTTCGTGTGCCCCGGCTTCTTCGATGTCGACGGCGGTTTGATCGCCGACCCTCCGCCTGACGCGGCCCAGATGCCCGAGGCGAGAGCCACGACAAGCACGATGCTGCCCACCAACAATCGGCGTCTTCGTTGGCGCTGCCGCGCTTCCTCGATGAGCGCGTCAGCCTCCTTGCGGCCATCAGCCAGCCGGTGCTCGTCCAGGAGTGTCACGTCGGCTCCATCTACGAAACCTGCTCAATGATCCGCAGCAACTCATCGGGCGGGTACCCGAACTTGCGAGCGAGCTTGACCAGTTCCCGCGCCTTGGTGACGACGGCGCTGCGCTGCGGACCGACACCGGTCACCGAGACCCCACGACCACGGGAGAACTCCAACAGGCCCTCGTCTCGGAGCGTGTGAAGCGCACGGAACACCGTGTTGGAGTTCACCCCGAGCACCTTCGCCATGTCCCGCGCAGGTGGGAGCCGCTCGCCCGGCTTCGCCTCGCCGTCGGCAATGGCCCGCCGTATGGCAGCAGAGACTTGTTCGTGCAAGGGGACCGGGCTGTCGTGGTCGATTTCCGCCTTCGGGGTGGTACTAGACACAATGTGATAATACGCTGGTTGGGGTCGGTGTCAACTGGCTGGTCGAAGGTGCCCTGCGCGACGAGCGAGGAAAGACGATTGGTGAGACGACGAGTACTGTGCGCAAGCCTGGCGTGACGGTGATGGTGGTCGTGGCGCTGATGCTCGGGGGATGCACGACTAGCGCGGTGAGGCCCACCGGTGTCGTGACTGGAGTTGCCGACGCCTGCGAGGGACATCCCGTCCCGCCGGGTGAGGTCCTCCATGTGAAGGTGAGCCTCGATTCGCGGTCCACCGTCGTCGCGTCTACGACCATAAGGTCAGGTGCCAGGTACCGATTCTCAGCTGTTCCTGGTGAGTACCGCGTGACGGGTTGGTGGGGTTCCAGGAGTGTGGCCGTGCGCGCCGGTCGTGCGGTCACTGCCAACTTCGCGAGCGACTGCGTCTAGCCGGTCACCGCCCCGTATGCAAAGCACGCCCGTCCCAGCTTCGTGGGAGCATGACAATGGTGAGAGTCCGCATCGTGGTGCTAGTGGTCCTGGTGCTCACCGTCGCCGCGTGCAGTAGTGCCCAAACGGTCCCTCCGACCACCCGGGACGGTATTTCCACCCCGAGCACGACGACCAGCACGCCAAACGGATCGGGCAATACAACCGCGGCGGGTGCGCCCTACCCGTGGATCGTCGTCGCTTGCGGTAAGAGTTTCCTGTCGTCTGCAATGCAGTCGGCGCTGACTTCGAACTTTACTGTTCCGTTCTGTGAAGGGTTCGGGTCGGCGAGGGAGATGGTGTGGACCGTCATAGGTTTCGGTGGCAGCGTGACCTATCACGACGGCTCTACCGTGACGGCAACCGTGCGTACGGCACCAGGGGGGTCCATGGTCGCGGTGCTGATTTGCTCGTTGGGGACCACCTGCGTCGACCCGAACTCCACACATCCGTTCTCGGAGTTCACCGTCTACCCGGCACCCGACAGCAGGACGCCGCTTCAGTTCGGAACTCCGGGGATGGGTGCGCCGTTCTTGGCTTTGCAGAACGGGATGGCACGGACCTGCGACGACGTATTCGACCCGGTGACGGGCAAGTGGTACTCCGCGCAAGGTTTCAATCCGGTCGCCAACGCCTCTCACCCTGGCCCCACACCGCTTGCAGCACCGCCAGCCGAAACAGGAACCGTTGCCCTCACTGCCATCGCGCCCACTCCAACTACATCAAGTTGCACGGTGACAACCGTGCCGACGACCTTGGTGACCTCGCGGAGTTAGGTCGGCCCACCGTGATGGCTGCGACCGGCATGGTCGCCAAGCTGCTCCTGCATTCGCCGCGAGTACCGTGAAAAGGATGCGCACGGTCCGCCACCCAATCACGATGTTCGTCGTGGCCGTGCTTGCCGTTATCGGCATCGGCGTTGGTGTGGTGAGCGGGCTGCCTACCGCGAGTTCATTCCATTCGCGGACCGTATCCTTCTCGTACCCGGCGTCCTGGCAAGTCTCACGCGCCCAATGCGGCGATTCACAGGTCTCGCAAGTCGTGGAGTTGGCTACCGGGCCGCTACCATCTCCGGCCCCTACGACCAGCACCACCATCCCGCCTGGTGAGCAGGTCTCCTTCTCATGTGGCTTCAGTGTCAAGTCACTCATGCCGGAAGGCATCGACATCGTGGTGGAGTCGTGGCCGGGCGTGTTCGGGGGTGACGTGCGCGCGCGAGGGGGCGCACGTCTGACAATTGGCGGTCGTCCCGCGCGTCTGGCCTTCCCTACGACGCCTCCCATATGCAAGCTGATTGGGGGAGACAAGTTCATGTGGGCCACGGTCGCTGTCTCACGGAGCCGTGCCATCCAAGTGTTTGGTTGCCTCCGTGGTCCCAGATATTCCGCCACCGAGCAGCAATTCGCGACCATGGTAAGGAGCATGAGGTTCCCGGCGACTTCCTAGACGGTAGTCGCTCCGACGCCGAATCGGCTCGTTCAGGCCGCTGGGAACCCGGTCGTGCTCAACGCCGTCGGGTCCACTTTCGCCGCCGCGCAGTTGGCCGATGCCGACGAGGTTCCCTTGAAGTAGTACGTGCCCACGATGGCGGTGATCGGGTAGGCGGGGAAGTACGGGTGCGCCCTGGTGCGAGCGACGCTGAGAATGCCAAAACAGGTCGCAGGCCCCTTGGCGTAGGCGGTCATGACCAATACCGAGCCACTATGGGCATCCACGCTGACAACATTGGGTGACGAGGAACTCTCGTCGCCGGGGATGAACGTCAATCCGATGTCAATCTCGGCGATAGACGAGACACCGGCTGCAAGCTGCAAACCGCCGTCGATTCCGACATGCCGTGGACGAGTCTCCTTGATCAGTCTAACTTTGTTCGGGAACTGTCCGAAATGGATAGGGCGTCCGTTGATGCTTTTGGCACCATAGTAAATACGACTTATCGTCAGTCGGAATTCCAGACCCCCAGGCAACACGCACGCCGACTGCCTGACCCGACCGACGTTGAAACCGATGAAACTCAACTACCCCCCAGATGGTACAACCAATCGGAACAACCATCTCACAGTATGCGAGCCACGCCAACCGTGGTGCGAAAAAGAACACGGCAGTATAGATCGCAACACCAACGAAAGCCGCCCCGCGATATTGAATCGACCGCCATAAGCACTCGGCTGCATCGTGGCCAACGCGCGGTTCCCACCGGTCATTATTGACTCGATGACCTCGCCATAGGCGTTTCGGACCGCTACCCTCGGGCGAATCGTCGTCCATAACGGACAAGCGTACGACAGCCGCCGTCAGATGAAACGATGACCCGGCAGCCTGGCAGGGACGACTTGTGCCCCAGGACCCGACGCCCGCGTGCTAGTGAAGCGGCATAGTCCTGTCGAAAACACGCACAGCAGCGAACCGCACTGCTCCGGCGGCAGCCCGCGAGCCCTACCAGTTGCTCCCGCCGCTATCCCCAGACGAGTTCGCCGCCTTGAAGCCCGACATCGCCAAGCACGGCATCCTCGTCGCCGTTGAACTTGACGAGCACGGCCACCTGCTGGACGGCCACCATCGCGTCCGAGCGTGGCAGGAGTTGCGCGCAGAAGGCATCCGCGTGCCGGATTTCCCCCGTGTCATCCTGGCCGGTCTGTCCGAGGCCGAGAAGCGGGCGCACGTCCGAGCCGTCAACCTGATCCGTCGCCACCTGACCGCAGCCCAGCGCCGGGCGATTATCGCCGATGCGCTCCGGGACGACCCGGCCCAGTCCGACCGGCAGGTTGCGGCCATGCTCGGCGTTTCGCATCCCACAGTCGGGGCAGTCCGCCGTGAGCTTGAGCGCGCGGGCGACGTGGAAAAACTTTCCACGCGGATGGATGTGCTCGGGCGGAGTCAGCCGGTGCGCCATGCCACCATCACCGTGAACTCACGACGGGACGAGGGTCGGGCGCTCGCTGCCCTGGCGACGCTCGGCACCGATGCTCCTGGACGACCGATGACGGTCCGGCGTGCGGAGGTCCTGGCCCGTGACGCAGAGCTTGACCGGCGGCGCAATGGCCGCGGTAGGAAGGTGGTCCAGGGTCAGGGCTGGGAGGTCCGCCGTGGCGATTTTCTCCGGGTGCTGGACGACGTTGACGACGAGTCCGTTGACCTTTTGCTCACGGACCCCCCGTACGAGGATGCCGCTCTCGGTCTCTGGTCCGACCTCGGTGAGTTGGCCGCTCGGGTCCTCAAGCCCGGCAGACCGCTTGTGGCGTTGACCGGCAAGCTCCGCCTTCCCGAGGTCGTAGCCGCGCTCACAGAGCATCTGGGGTGGGTCTGGATGGGTTCCATTGCATTCGCCGGTGGGCATCGGCGGGTCCGCAAGTTGATGATTGACGACGCTTGGAGGCCCTTCCTCGTCCTGTCAGCGGGGACGTTCGAACCGAGGACCTTTATGAGCGACATGATTGTGTGCTCAGAGCCGATTGGACCGACGAAGGCCATCCACAGGTGGGCACAGCCGCTCGGGCCGTTCGTCCATCTGGTGGAGTCGTTCTCGGCCCCCGGCGAGCTAGTGGTCGACCCGATGGTCGGCAGCGGCACGACCGGCGTTGCCGCGGTCCAGCTTGGGCGGAGGTTCATCGGGGTGGACCAGGACCGGGCGGCTGTGTCGCTGGCGGTGGAGCGGTTGTCGGCGGCGGACAGGTTGTAGCCACGGCCTGAGCGGTGTCCACGGATCGCCAGTCGAATCGATGATGGCAAGTGCGCGATTCTGCGAAGGGCTGCCGGGTGGCCACATCTGACCCCGCGACATGGGCGCGCATCGTGTTGGCCAAGCCGCTCAGTCGAAGGTCGCGGTGATCCCTCGTTCCCGTTTTCCGGGTCGGAAGCACCGTATGTCGGCAAAGAAAGCCGTGCGTGATAGGTCTTTCGGACTGTCGGTCAGTGCGTCAGCACCGCCGTGACTCCGAACTTCCCGAACTCCGTGAGGAACGAGGTCGTCTCGTCGGCGAGTAGAGCACAGCCAGTCCTACTTGAAGCTCCGGGAACCGTCCCTCGGTGTCGAAGGTCCGTCATGATGTGATTGTGACCGACCCTCTCGGAGCTTTACCGACCCGGGATGCTTTGGAGTACATCGATTCCAGAGCGCCCGAGGATGTCCGCCGTGCGATTTCCTGGCTGCAAGAAGAAGGATGGCAGCCTGCCAGCGCAAGCGGTGGAGTTGGTGCGCCCTTCGGCGACATTCTCATCGAGTTCATCGGTAACAGGACCGGGGTCAGAATCATTCAGGATCGTAGCCAGTGGGTGATGGACGTTCGACCGACCGGATGTAGCGAATGGTTCGATTTCGGCATCCTCCTTGACACGATGACAGGGCGTGAGGAATGGACCTCTGGCCATGAGCTGCCGAGCCAACTCCCTCCGGGCGTGGATTGGGCGAACACCCTGCCGGAAGTGCTCGCCTGGCTTTCATCTACAAGCAACATCGCTTCAAAGATAAGGGAGACGCGCCTCAAGCGATTTCGTGCCCGGTTTCCCAGACGGGGTTAGCTGCAAGCATCGCCCTGCGCGTTCGTACCGTAGTAAGGCACCCGTGAGTGGCGACCCTGCGAATATGTTCCCGCTCGGCTCGGACTCAGGGTCCTCAAATCGGCGCAGCGATACTTTCCTGTGGCGCGTCAGGCAGCAGGCTGCGCTCGGACGTGATATAGCGGTCGCGGTATCGGCAAGCAACAGGAAAACTGCGATTTAACAGGTATTCGTGGTCCTGTGAAGACCCGCAAGGCTTGGGTCGTCCGGGGGACGGGGACGGGGACGATAGTCGCAACCACCGCGAAGACGGGCATCATCTGCGTCGCCAGTCCCCGCACGTTGACGGCGAACACCGGGCGCTGGCCGCACGCATCTAGGAGCGGACCTGACGACGACGGTCATGATGATCGCCAACGAGGACGGGTCTGGCTTTGTGACAATAAGCCTGCCTCCGCCTATTGACAAGCCTCATCGTCACCTGAATGGCGACTATGGTACCCTTCTCTTGGCGGCTCCAAACTAGAGCTAGACCAAGCCAAGGAGGCTTATATCAACATCTATATCTAACACTAACGACCTGGTCAGCGACCTGCTGCGCATCGACGAGGCAGCGGACATTGCGCGATGCTCACCACATACCATTCGCGCTTGGATTGAGCAGGGTTTTCTCCAAGCCTACCGAGTCGGCCCCCGATTCATTCGTCTGCGACGCGCCGACCTGGACGCCTGGTTGACAGGCGAGCGTCTGTCCTACGGAGCGCCGAGCGCCCCGTGCGCAGGTGCCAGTGATGGTGCCGACAACAGCGACGGGGTGGTCATCCCGTGACCCTATCCGAGCTTCAGAAGACCTACGGCAGTGGTCTCTTCGGCCACCACGCCCAGATGCTGGTCGACTCCAAGATCTCGCCGGAAGTGGCTCGCCAGCGCGGGTACGTGTCCCACGGCAATGGAGATGCTGCTGCTCTTAGACGGATGGGTTTCTCCAAGAAGCAGGCGTTGGTGCCGGGCGTGCTCATCCCCGGTTATACCGTCGATGGCCAGCGGCGCTTGGAGTACCGCCCTGACAATCCCCGGCGAGACGACGACGGCAAGCCCCGAAAATACGAGCGAATCTTCGGCACCGGGAACTTCATCGATGTTCACCCCTCGGTACGGGCCGACCTGGGCGACCCCGGTAAGGCGCTGTTCATCACCGAAGGCATCAAGAAGGGCGACGCTCTCGTCACCGCCGGTGTCGTCGCCGTGGCCCTGACCGGTGTGAGTTGCTGGCGGGGCAAGAACGACAAGGGCGGTGTGGCCGAGCTTTCCGACTGGGACCGAATCGCCATCAACGACCGCGCCATCTGGATCGTGTTCGACTCCGACGCCCTCACCAACGGCAATGTCGGGAGGATGGCGCTCCGGCTCGGAGCCATGCTGGAACGGCGGGGTGCGAAGGTCGGGTTCGCCTTTCCGCCCGAAGGTCCCAATGGCGAAAAGCAGGGTGTGGACGACTTCCTTGCCCGTGGCCGCACTATTGACGAGCTTGTGGCGGGCGCCATCGACGCCAAGGCCCTCCGGGACAAAGTCGACCTGCGACCGCTGGTCTGGGACACCGACCCACCCCTTGACCTAAAGGAGCGGGCCGTGGAACTGCTCGTCGACCACAACGACCCTCCGGGGTTGTTCAGCCGGGGCGGCGAACTGGTCCGCATCGTCAAGGACGAGCACGGGCACGCTATTCGGCTTGAGTCCAAGCCTTTGTTCCGAGACCGGCTGGAACGCTGCATTCGGGTGCTTCGCGCCACGGACGGAGGTTTCTATGAAGTCCCGATGCCGACCCATGTCTTGGAGGACCTGCTTGCGACCGCGGGCCACGCCAGCGACTTTCCCGTACTGAAGGTAATCGTGACCTCGCCGTGCTTCGCTGCCGATGGGACCCTGGTCGTGGAGAACGGCTACAGCGCCGAGGGCCAGGTGTTCGTCGACCTGGGTGCGCTCGTCGTTCCCGATCTTCCTTCGGTGGCCAAAGCCAAGGCGGTCCTGTTCGACATCCTCCAAGACTTCCCTTTCACCGACGAGGCATCGCTGGCGCACGCCATCGCGCTCATGGTCCTGCCTCTCGTCCGGCTGATGATTGACGGCCCGACCCCGCTCCACATGGTTGACGCTCCCACCGCCGGAACCGGCAAGGGCCTGTTGGTCGATGTGCTCTTGGAGGCGATGAGCGGTGGCTCAATCGCCCGGTTCGCTCCGGTGACCGACGACCAGGAGATGCGGAAGCGGATCACGGCGGTTCTCTTGGCCGGGCGCCAGTTCGTGCTCATGGACAATTTGGCCGGGCGTATCGACTCGCCCAGCCTTGCCGCCGCCCTGACGGCGCCTGTCTGGGAGGACAGAGTTCTCGGCCACAGCCGGGTCGTCACCATCCCGAATACGCCGGTCTGGCTCGCCGCCGCCAACAACCCCAGCCTTTCGGCAGAGTTGGCCCGACGTTGTGTCCACATCCGGCTTGACGCAGGCGAGGAACGCCCCTGGGAACGGACCGACTTTCGGTACCCCGACCTTCGTGGTCGTGTCGCTTGCCACCGTGGCGAAATCGTTGCTGCCGCCCTGGCGCTTGTGAAGGCGTGGATCGACGCCGGTCGTCCGTTGGCTCCGGTCTCCTTCGGTGATTACCGCTCCTGGGCCACCACCGTCGGCGGCATCCTTCAGGTTGTCGGCATCCCTGGCTTTCTCGCCAACAGCGCCGAGCGTTTCGATGACGCTGCCGTGGAGCAGGAGGAAATCGCCCAGATTGTTGCGATGTGGTGGGACGTGTTCGGCCAGAAGCCCGTCATGGCGAGGGAACTATTCGAACAGGCTCAACTGTGGAACATCGTCCCTGATCTGGCCCCGCCGAAGGGTGAGCGGTCGATGACCACTGTCTTCGGCACCTGGCTGCGGTCGCATCGTGACCAGATCGTTCTCAGCTACCGGATCACCGACGCCGGACACAACCACACGAAGGTCCGCCTTTGGAAGCTCGTACCAGTGGACCGCGGGGACCTTGGCGAGCGCCACTTCGCGAAAGTCCTGGTGAACGATGATGCCGCGGGGACCGCGGGGACTTCGCCCTTCCCGGATTTTGTGGAGAACCCAGCCGATGTTCCTGCCGTAGATACGAGTGTGGATACGGACGTGGAGCTACTGGCCGACCTCCCCGCGGTCCCCGCGGCATCTGTCCTGACCTGCGAGAACGCCCTCGACCACCTGTCAGAAGTCCCCGCGCCCATCAACATCCCGCGAGCCGCTCCTGATGAAGCGGGTAGGGCCGCATGTCACGGGTGCCATCTTCCCTTCACCGCCGCTATGAGCGAGATGGAGTCCGGCAAGGCCGTAGTCGCTTCGAAGCTCGTCGTGGACTACTGCGTGGACTGCGCCATGACCACCGACCTCAACGGTCTCGTCGTCGTGGTCGCGAAGGAGCCAGCATTCACATAACGGAACGATGAGTACTACGGCGCTCAATCCAAGGCCCGCCACCGATATGCCGACGACTGCTCGCGTTCAGCACCGAAGTACGCTTTCAGTAGTCGAAGGGGGTCACCGTGCGTGAGTGGTGGCGCTGGGCGTTGCGAGGGGCCTCTGTGCTCGCCTTGGTAGCCGGTGGAGTTCTTGTGGCCTTGCATCCCGTTGTGAGGGTTCCGTCACCGATTATCTTCCCACTGGCGAGCTACCCCGCGCCCACCACCCAGTGCCTTAGCCCGTTCGACCGGTTTACGGGCGAGATAGGCATTCTCAATCGCCACGCGATTACGGTATGTAGCGCCGCGACCAACGGACGCGAGCACGTCATCGACGCCCTAGGAATCGGCGCAGTCCTTCTCGTCGGTCTGTCGTTCCTTCCGCGCCGCAGGGCGTTGGCGACAAAGCCGCTCGCACTTTCACGGTTGTAGGTCTCAAGCCGGTCTCGGCGGTTGTTATTACCGCCAGGCTCAGTCAGTCACCGTGATGGGGCGCCGGGTGTCCGCGCACGACAACGGCATCGAAATCACAATTCCTCATCGGTGGAGTGTTCCGCGCAACGCTGGTCGCCGCTGTCGGGCAACAGGACGCAGCCGCAAGTTTGGCACGTTCCCCAACGGCCATACCAAGACCCCGTTCGCCGGAAGCGTTTGGTAGCTGACCGCCACGCCAGAAGGTCTTCGGGAGTCGTGTTCCCGTCGCCGTCTGTTGGCGGGTTGGGTTCACTGCCCGACAAATAGCCCCTCACGAAGTACGACGCCTCTTCGGACATCGGCTCCATCTCGGAGAGCGAGACTCTGTAGCTTCGTCGCAGGTGCGGACACCAGGCGCTCATACGTCCCCGGAAGCTGTGACCTTCTCCTTCCACCAGAAAGTCCCGCTCGCCGCACGAACCCTCGAACCACAGGCGCTCATCGACCGGCTCCGGGTCATCGCCGTCGGGCAGGCGTTCCCATCTCAGGGGAAGGGTCACCCTGCTGAGGTTGCAGGCTGGGAACTCGTCATTATCGGGCCTCTCCGCGACGATGTTGGTGTCGCGTGACCTGGCGATGCGTAGCGCCTCTGTCAGTGACATCGGTTTAGTTTGGCCCGCTTGGTCGTCGTAGAGCAATACCTGGGAGGCGTTGATGCCCTCGTCGAACCGAAATTGGTCGAGGGACCACATCTCGGATTCCATTCGGTGATGGTAAACCGGGCTGAAGGGCCTGGTGGCGGCTGCCTGCCTTCATCCACGCGGGGATCGGGGTATTGGGTGAGTACGTCCGAGCCTTCCAGGCCAAGGAGAGCGGCCCGCACGTCCTCCCAGACGGCCACCATCACACCGTCGGCTACGGAACGGTCGCAGCGATCGTGGATTCGACTGGCGTGACGGCGATGACGTTTCCTGGACTGCTCGCACCGCCCTTGCAAAGAGCAATAAGCAGAGGGATGGAACTCGTCCGAACCGTGACGGCTGTGCCCGCGGCGGTTCCTGGCAAACTGAGACGCGCACCGACAGCCTGGTGAAGGTATCCGAGGTCGCAACGGTACGCGGCGACGAGGACGTAGGCCGTGGTGCCTATCCCGAGCGTGACCGTACGCGGACCGGAAGCGGTCACGTACTGGGAGTGCCTGACCTGCGGCAGGTTGAGAACGACGCCTGTCGACGTGAGGAACCTCACCTGCGGGTAGCCATCCAGGACGCAGGGGACCGGCCCCTTGTTGGTGAGCGTGATGAGCATGGCGCGCTCTCCGGTGGCCCTGGCGCGCCGTGACCTGCGCCGGGAGACAGGTCGTCGTCGCCACGTACGTGCCGGAACAGATGTCCTCGTATTCGTTGCCGTGGAAGGTCTGGCCGTGTTGGGGGAAGTACCACTCAACGGCCTGGTACATGAGCTTGCCGTTGCAACTCCCGAGCTTGAACGCGACGACGGTGGCAAGTTCCTCGGTGCCCTGGGCCACGTCCTCGTTTGGCCGACGTAATCGCTGTTTCCGGTCGCGACGGCTTTGGGACCTCCCCACGACTTCCAGACGACGTGTTGGACAAGGCCGGTGGGGTCGCCGCCGTTGAAAATGCTGGACGGCTTGACCTGCCCGAAGCCCTTGCCCTGGGCGAAGATGCCTGCCAATTCTCCCAATGTGGGAAGCGGGACCGTCGTGGTGATGGTGGTTGTGCTCGGCGGGACCGTCGTGGCCGTGGTCGTCGGCCCGGTCAACGTGGTCGGAGCGACCGTCTGCCCAGCCGTGCAACCTGCGAGCGCCAACGCGCTGACGACCACCAGCCACAGCCTCGGCATGCGTTTCGTCGCCACCAAGCCCAAGGATGCCAGGTCAGCGAGGCCGAAACTTGACGGGGCGTGAGGCCCTACGAGGCAGCCCGCTCAATGGCGAGAACCACCGTGCTGTTGATGTCGAAGTAGGGGATCATGCCTTGCAGCGATGTCGCCAGCGCACGGGCATTCCAAAGCGCCTCAGGCTGTGTCAGGAGGGGGGTCAGCCATCGGATGACGAAGCTTGGCGAAGGCCAGCATTTCAATTTGGCGTACACGGTCCCTAGTTAGCCCGAAGGTCTGAGCGGCCTCGTCGAAGGTGTGAATCTCCCCATCGTCAAGGCCGAAGCGGTACCGCAGGATGGCTTGGTCGCGTTCGGTCAATTGCCTGAGCATTTCAGCTATCCCAGGCCCGACAATGGGCGGCTCTTGGTCGTTGTCCGGGGCGCTCGGCTGAACGACAGCGCGTACCGAAGCTGTCACAGAGATGCTGCTCTTTATCGACCACGACCGTGAGATGCCTTCCCGGGGGCCGGTCTCCGCCTGAGACGCGCGCCTGCGAACTATGTCATCACAGAGTTGAACGCACTCGTCGCAGATGTAAGCGTTAGTGCCGCCAATCAGCGTCTTCCACTGATGCTGCGACCTCCCGCAGAACGAACAGGTCAGTGACCCTTCCACGTCTACGAGCGTAAGGCGACCGGACGGAGGGGTGGGCAACGGGGCGGGCCGGGATGGAGCAACCGACTTCCAGGTTCCCGCTAGCGGTCCCGATGGCACCCGCTTCGACCACGGTGTTCCCAGTCATGTGCGATGGTGAACGGCGTGTCAGGCCGGAGTGCTCCTGCTTCCTTCAACGAGGACAACATGGAGGAATGGAGCCTCTGGGTGCTCAGCAACGGCTTGCCGGACATGCCCGTTGCCGTGGGGAAGGGCGAATCAGTACCCGTCGCCCGATGGGTCGGCAACGCGGTCGCCGCCGTGTTGCACGTCCAGTGGATGTGGGGCAACGGCGACCCAGATGATGACAATCTCGCCTCCGAGGTCGCCTGCTTCAGCCAGGTGGTGGATGGCGCATGGCAGTCAAGTGGATCATCGGGTGGAACGGGATGGCACTCGGCGACGCTGGGACGCTCCGACTCCATCGGCCCAACCGAGACCCAGAGGTTTGGCGTTCACGGGGAGGCTGGCGAGGCCGGTTGCTGCGTGGCGACCTTCGGGATCACTGGGATCGCCGCCCGGTTCGTCGAAGTGGAGACCGAGGGTCACGTGGAACGAGCGCCGCTTGAATCTTCAATAGGCGCGTGGATTGCGTGCTGGGACGCAGCCTCTGCTGCCACGGTAAGGATTCTCGGGTATGACGACACGTCCCTGTACTCGGAGTCCCACCCCGGGTGGCCTTAGCCGAATGACGTGGCGGCGGCGAGCGACCGCACCATTATGGGCCTCCACGCCAGGAGCGGCCCGGAGTGGGAGGACCGGAAGGTGGCTGCGAGCGAGCTAGGCGCCGGAGGCTGGGTTAGTAGCCATCGCGGCGGGGGACCGGTCCAGCGCCCTGGCAGCCTCCCGCAAGTCTTCGGACTGTAGATGAGCGTAGATGGCAAGCGTCGTCCGCGGGTCGGCGTGGCGGGCCATCTTCTGGACGAACGCCACGCCGAAGCCCTTCTTGAACAAGGTCGTGACCATCTCATGACGGAAGGCGTGCGGGTGGACATTCTGCTCAATTCCCGCTTGCCTGCCGATGCGCTGGACCAAATGGTAGAAGTTTGATGGGTCGATGGGCGTTCCGGCCTTGCTCTGAAACACGAAATCGCCCAATCCCGATGATGGGCGTGTTGCTCTCAATTCCCGCAGCGCCTCGCTGGTGTGACCCGGCATCGTCAGGGTGTCTTCAGACTCGTCGGTCTTGAGCGGTCCGAGACGCGCGCGTCCTTGCTCGCGGAGGTACTGCTCGCGTACGTCAAGCAAGTCAGTATCGAAATGGATGTCAGACCAGCGCAACCCGAGTACCTCGCCACGGCGTAGGCCCAAGTTGAGTACGGCGATTAACGCGTAGTCTTGCGCCGAGCGAGCCTTCGCCGTGCTGAGAATCGCGTCTACTTCGGCTTCGGTGAGCGCGGGGCGCACTTTGTTCCTCACGGAGACCGGCTCCGAGTCGGCTACGACCCTGCTACCAGCCTTCTTGAGGGCCTGGGACAGCAGCGAGCGAATCTGGTGGATGTAGGCGGTTGACAGCTTGCGCCTCATCCCCCAGCCCTTGCTCATCCGCAACGCCATCTGGTTGACGTGCTCGGCACTCAGTTCGGTCACCAGAATCTCGCCGATGGGGTCCGCCCTGATGTGCCTGGCCGCGTACTTGAGGGTCTCAAGCGTGTTCGCGCGGCGGATGCCGTCTTCGACTCGCTGCTCGTAGTAGTCCAGGAAGTCATCGACAGCCCCAGCAACGGTAATGAGCTTGGCGCTCGGCGCGACACCGCCGGGGTGAGCATCCTGCCAATTCCTCGCAGCCTTGTTCGCGGCTGACCTGTTGGGAGCAGAAAATGTCTTGCGCTTCAGCTTGCCGGTGTCGGGATCGGTAACCCAGATTTCGCGGTACCACTTGTTCTTGTCCGCGTGAACACCTGATAGCCGCTGGTAGCTGCGCCCGTCGCCGCGTGCCCCACGGGTCTTCCTTGTAGCTGCCATCCCACGGCTCCCTGCTCTACGGGTCGGGGTAAGTCTACAACTTGTACGTTCTATGGACGTTCTAAGTGCCATCCAAACGTCCGAGCAGGTGAGAACCGTTATCACTGCGCATCGCTAACCTAGCCAGGCTAGAGCGACCTTAACAGACTGGAAAACCCCTGTTAAAAGACCACTTCTCGCAGCCTGGACCAGGACCAACTAGACTGCTGAAAGTCGACGGGCTGTGGCGCAGCTTGGTTAGCGCGCTTGACTGGGGGTCAAGAGGTCCCGGGTTCAAATCCCGGCAGCCCGACAACTGTGAACTGCTTTTCTCCCTGACAGCCTTGACGGCCAGCAACCACTACAGCCATTCCTACAGCCACGAGGCTCATCCGCCCTCGGGTGGGAACGTCACAGTCATTGCTCCGCTGGACGCTCCATGGAGGCGAGCGCCTCGGCGGTCGTCGCCGAAGGCCCAAGGCAACTCCACTCCGAGTCCAAAGGTGGCAAATGTACAATCAGCCAGCAATCCGAGCTTGACCAGCGGTTTCGAATCGGGTGTTGCCTCGTCGGTCACGCTGCTGGCGACCAACTCCTGCTCGTGAGGTTGACCACGGTCGCTGTCACGCAGTCCGACGACGGTTGCCGACAAGGCTTTTCGAAGCAGTATGTGTCGACGGCGGCGGTAGTCGGGAACGCCCCGGAAGTAGCGGCGTGTTCTGCTGGGAGTCACTCCGAGAAGATCCACCGCAGTGTTACGGGCCAGGGGTACCTTTGGGTCGATGTCAGGGATTGAAGCGGTGATGAGGTTCCAAGCCGAGAAGCGCCGGTGCCGGGAGATTTACGGCGGAGACTGTGGCATCTTCGTGGGTCCGCCCGACTGGGACCACAGGGTAGACGGCCACAAGCGTCCTAAGCATCCGACACGAGAACAGGCGCTGTTAGCTGCGCACAACCCGAACACGCCCCCGGACTGTCTCAGAGCGTTGGGGAAGTGGGACGAGGAACTGTACGCCGATGTTCGGAACGCCGCCCGAGCCAACTCGAATTATGGGCACTTCGAGTGAGCGAAGGCTCTTCGTTCGACCCTGCTGAGCCGCCACCAAAAATCCAGGAGATGTTGGCCTTCCTTGACGCATGGAAGCAGGCCTGCCAAGCGAATCCACCGACACCACCGGCGCTCCTGTTTCACTACACCGACATTGCTGCACTAATGAGCATTGTCGAGAAGAGAGAACTGTGGGCAAGCAATGTTGTGTATCTGAACGATCAGAGCGAGATTCGCTATTCACTTGATTTATTGAATAGCATCACTAGTGAGAAGTCTGAACACAGGCGTTCGACTTCCGAGGCAGATACGGTTATCCAATGGATCGTTCACGACTTTGCCACTCTTCAGGCAGTGTACGTTGTATGTTTCTGTACGTCTGACGATCTACTAAGTCAGTGGCGGGGTTATGGAACTCAAGGCGGATACGCAGTTGGTTTCGCCTCCGTGCGCCTCAAGGCTCTCTGCTCTGGCCGTGTCAGCCTCGTCAGGGTCGAGTACGATGAGAGCACCCATAGACAAAGACTGGTAGATCTGGTCAACAGGTGGCGGGAGACATTCCATGATGTCCCCGAGTTCAACCAAGATCGTCGCTCTTGGAACCTTGGAGCAATGCTGCTCGCAGAAGCCTTCTCAGAGATTGCAGTTGGCTTCAAGAATCCAGTGTTCGAAGAGGAAAAGGAGTGGCGACTCGTTTATAGACGGTTTGAGATGATTCCCGATGACTCGTTGTCCGTGTCCTTTCGGCACCGAAATGGAATGCCCTTGCCATATGTGTCATTAGCGTTAGGTGACTCGTCCGCTGAGCATCGAGTGATAGATGACATTGTCATAGGCCCAACCCGCTATCTACCCCTGGCGGGATACGGTACTGAGCAGTTCCTTCGTGCTCTGAGTCCCGAGTACAAGAAAATTTCGGTCAGACATTCCACTGTCCCTTTGCGACCGTACTAGTGACCACTGCCGGGAAACGTCCCCTACTACGGAGATCGATAACAGTATGCTTTGGGGCCTGGAGGTACTTTTAACTCTTCCTCAGGGGGACAACGGGTGCAAGGCGTGGAGATCAAGGTGCTGCCGAGCGGCCCTCGGCTGAGCCGATCGCCAACCGGTGGCAAGTTCATGCGCCGCAGTTGGGAAACGGGTATTGGAACCTGACGTAGAATTGTGTGCTGTGGCTCCCTGGAGAAGCTTCCGCCGTCACCTCGTGCGCTCATTTTCGGACCTCGCCAAGCCACATGGAGGCAAGACCAAATTGACATCAGCCGATGAGAACGCTGAACAGGGCAGACTCCTCTCGGCTGATGATCCGCTCAGTTGTGGCGGTGAGCCTGAGAAGAGCAGCGTCCGTTTATCCCAGGCGGTACGTTCCGATGTCGGCAGCGGGTTTCATGCATACGGTTAGACAGGTCGAAGAGACGATCGAAGCAGTTGAGGGGTTCCGGATAAGGTTTCTAGCCCTAGACGGGTCCGACCCTGGTCGACGACGAGTCGATGACTACCCTTACGTCAAGGCTGCGAACCGGGCTTGGACGGTAGCCAGATGGCGACGGGCCCGGTTCACACCTACGTACGAGAAGTTCGAGGGCGAGGTCCTCGATGGTGATGGCAGCCCAGTCCATGGGAAGACACTCCTGGCCAATGTCCGAGCCACGTATTACGACCCCGAAGACGAGGTGGAGGACGACGGGGGCTCTTGGACTGAGGCGGAATTGGTAGCCAAATCCCCGGGAGAACTCAAGCAGATTGCGAACGAACTAGGCGTTCCGGTGAAGCCCGGTGCCACCAAGCAGCAGGTTCTTGACGCCATTTTTGAAACGGCGGAGGAAGACGAAGAGGCGGCTGAGGTGCTGGCACCGCTTACGGAACCAGTGACACTGGCTCCTAGAGGACGGCCAAGGCTGCGAGGCACCGCTGTAACAACGGATACCAATGGCACACTAGACGTGAAGGCGCTGGAAGTGTGGCTCTGGGATGCTGCGTGCCAGATTCGAGGACCACTTGACGCTCCGAAGTTCAAGGACTACATCCTCCCGCTGATCTTCCTCAAGCGACTTTCGGATGTCTTCGATGATGAGGTGGAGCGAGTCGCAGACGAGATCGGCGATCTCGACACGGCAAGCCAGATCATCGACGAAGACCACGCCGTGGTCCGGTTTTACGTCCCCCCAGAGAGCCGATGGCCTGCCATCGCTCTCAAGACCACCGGCCTTGGCGAGGCACTCACCGACGCCGTCCGTGCTGTCGCTCGTCAGAACCCACGACTCCAAGGGGTTATTGACACGGTCGACTTCAATGCCACCACCGCAGGTCAACCCATCGTCGACAACGACAGGCTCGCTGCACTGGTAAAGACCCTCGGGCAGCACCGGCTTGGTCTTCAGGATGTTCAATCCGATCTCCTCGGAAGGGCTTACGAGTACCTGATCCGGAAGTTCGCCGAGGGCCAAGGTCAGAGCGCAGGAGAGTTCTACACGCCGCCTGAAGTCGCTCGCCTGATGGCCTCCATCCTCGATGCACAGCCTGGCATGAGCGTCTACGACCCGTGCTGTGGGTCGGCCGGCCTACTTATTAGGTGCCACCTGAGGCTATTGGAGACGCACGGGACGGCAGGTAACGAACACCTGGAGCTTCCCCCTGAAATCGCCCCGCTGAAACTCTTCGGCCAGGAGATCAACCCGTCAACGTTTGCCATGTCTCGAATGAACGCATTCCTTCACGACATGGATGCAGAGATCGCTCTTGGCGACACGATGCGGAATCCAGCGTTCTCGGACCGAAGTGGACATCTCCGACAGTTCGACCTCGTTACTGCGAATCCGATGTGGAATCAGGACTTCCCAGAGGATGTCTACCGCAACGACACGATGGATCGGTTCGCCAACGGAATCCCTCCCGGCTCGTCCGCCGACTGGGGATGGGTCCAACATATGGTGGCGTCCCTGAAACCTGGGGGTCGTATGGCCATCGTTCTCGACACCGGGTCCGTGAGTCGTGGGAGCGGACCGGCTGGAGCCAACCGAGAGCGTGAAATCCGCAAGTCGTTCGTCGAAGTGGACTTGATCGAAGGTGTGATCTTGCTCCCCGAGAACCTCTTCTACAACACGTCGGCTCCTGGCATAGTTGTGGTTCTCAATCGTTCCAAGTTGCATCCGGGAGAGATTCTCTTGGTAAATGCATCCCAGCTCTTTGTGAAGGGAAGGCCTAAGAACGAGTTGAAGGATGAGCATGTGGCATTGGTTCACACACTTTTCTCGAATTGGGCACCTGTCGAAGAACAGTCCGCTGTCGTGACAGTGGCACAGATTGCCGCCAACGACTACAACCTTTCCCCAAGCCGCTACGTTGCCGGTGCAGCCGCTGGAGATGTCCCTTCCCTGAAGGACGCAGTCATGCTCCTCCGAGAGGCCGACGCCGCAAGAATGGAGACCGACCAACAGTTGTGGAGCGTTCTTTCCGAATTGGGCGTTGAATGACTCGATCCTCTCCCTTGCTTGCTCGTGCCGAATCGTCACCAACAAGGTTGCTGGACGACGTCGGAGACCTCATACGTGGTGTTTCCTACAAGCCGCAGGACATCCGCCCTGGCCCCGGTCCAGACGCTGTAGCGCTGCTTCGTGCGACCAATATTCAAGACGGCTCACTACTTACGCATGATGTGCTTTACGTCGATTGTCATAGAGTCACCGAGATCCAGCGACTGCATCGCTGGGATGTTCTAATCGCTATGTCGAGTGGAAGCACACTCGCTGTTGGTAAACTGGCGCAGCTTCCTGACGACTGGAATGGATCGTTTGGTGCTTTCTGTGCCGTCTTGAGGCCACGGTCGAATATTATCGATCCTCAGTATTTTGGCTTCGTCGTCCAAAGCGGCCGCTTCCGTGAGCGTATTGAACTGTTAGCGCAAGGAACTAACATCAAAAATCTATCAAAACACCACTTGCTCGGCTTTCCTTTCAAATTGCCACCGATCGAAGAGCAACGGCGGATAGTACGGATCTTGGCAACTATTCAACGCTCAAAGAGAGCAGCTGCCGATGTCCTGCGCTCAGTTCAGAAACTGAAAGTTGCCTTCAAGCGACATTTTCTTGAGCAACAATTGCGGGCCGTAACGCCAGTTCACCTTGGTGACCTCAAGGGCATAATTGAAACCGGACCATTTGGGAGTCAGCTGCATGCAAGTGAATACGCTGAGGATGGGATCCGTGTTCTGAACCCGATGCACCTCTGCGAAAACGGCGTTAACCCAGGGGCCAAGCCCGTGTTCATCTCAGAGGAAACCGCTGCCCGCCTTGTTCGACATCGCCTGCAGGACGGCGACGTCGTAGTCCCACGCCGGGGTGATCTGAGTCGTTATGTACTTATTCGAGGCAATCTGGTCGGTGATTTGTGCGGTACGGGTTCGATCAAGGTCCGTTTGAACGATGAGCGGATCAGCCCGGCCTACTTTGCCCTGTACTTCGGAAGCGAGCCTGCGCAAGCATATCTCAGGGATGCGGCGACCGGAAGCATTATGCCGAACATCAGCCCGAACGTCCTTGAGCGAATGCCTATAGCCATTCCATCAAGGACTGCTCAAGACCAAGCTGTACAGGGCTGGGAAGCGATCGATGGCATCGAACGAGCTTCGGCGCTGCGCCTAGGACGTCTTGATCTTGTCTTCAGTAAGAGTCTGGCCTTGCTGCTCGGAGAAGGTTCGTGACAGCCGGTTCTGAACGTGGCGCCGTTCAGAGTCCATTCGTGGACTATGCCAAGGGAGTCGGATGGAAGTATCTGACCCGAGAGCAGTCTCTCTATCTGCGTGGCGACGAAACCGGGATTGTCTTCACGGACGTTCTCGTTGATCAGCTTGAGGCCCTGAATCCGTCCGTCGTCAATCGAGTTCGGGCGGTCGACCTCGCACATCGAATCGTTCGTGCGCTCCCCAACATAATCGGGAACGAGGATGTTTGGGAGTACCTCCGAGGATTGAAGAAGGTGTTTGTAGAGGAGCAGAGTCGAGAACGAGACGTTCGGTTTCTCGATGTCGAAGCTCCTACGAAGAACGTGTTCCACGTCACCGACGAGTTTTCGTTCCGTCCTCGCCCCGACGCTGAAGCGATTCGGTTCGACATCGTACTGCTGATCAACGGTATCCCTGTCGTTCTCATTGAGACGAAGTCAGCGACGAAGCGTGACGGAATGGCGGACGCCCTGGCGCAGGTGCGTCGCTACCACGAGCAAGGACCGGAGGCGCTGGCCGTCCTACAGCTGTTCGCCATCACCCACATCCACCAATTCCTGTACGGGGCAACTTGGAACGTCAGCGGCAAGTCGCTCTACAGCTGGCGTGACGAGGCGGCGGGGAACTACGAGGACCTTGTCAAGGCGTTCGCCGCACCAGAGCGAGTGCTGCGAATCATCTCCGACTTTATTGTTTTCAGCGACATCGACGGTGAGCTGAAGAAGTTCGTTCTCCGGCCGCATCAGATGCGTGCGGCGGACCGAGTGGTCGAACGGGCGAAAGACGTGGTCAGACGCCGAGCGCTCGTATGGCACACTCAGGGGTCGGGCAAAACGTACACCATGATCACAGCCGCAAAGCTCCTTATCGGTGATCCAACGATGGAGCATCCGACGGTGCTCGTGCTCATCGACCGCATCGAGCTGGAGACCCAGCTGGCCGGGGAACTCAAAGCTCTCGGTTTCGGCGATGCCCGGATAGCAGATTCGAAGAAGGATCTCGAAGCGCTTCTCCGATCCGAATGGCGGGGCCTGGTCGTCTCGATGATCCACAAGTTCGACGGGATGCCTCCCAACCTCTCCACCCGAGAGAACATTTTTGTCCTGATCGACGAGGCGCATCGGACGACCGGCGGTTCCCTTGGCACCTATCTCCTGGCTGCCCTGCCGAATGCCACGTTCGTCGGGTTCACGGGGACTCCGATCGACAAGACGGAATATGGCAAGGGCACCTTCAAGACATTCGGCTCGGACGACGAGAGCGGCTTCCTCGACAAGTACTCGATCCGACAGTCCATCGAAGACGGCACGACGGTGCCGCTGAACTACGCACTCGCACCAAATAAACTGCTGGTGGACCGAGCAACGCTGGAGGACGAATTCCTTCAGGTTGCGGAGCTGGAGGGTGTCTCGGACATTGAGACTCTGAACAAGGTGCTGGAACGAGCAGTGACGCTGCGGAACATGATGAAGAACTCCGAGCGGGTCGATGGAGTCGCCAAGTACATCGCAGAACACTTCACGACCAACGTAGAACCCATGGGGTATAAGGCGTTTGTCGTCGCCGTTGACCGGGAAGCCTGCACCCTTTACAAGGATGCTCTCGATCGATATCTCCCGCCTGAGTATTCCGAGGTCGTTATTAGCCACGGGCACAATGACCCGGCACAGCTTCGACGTTTCCACTACGACGAAACGAAAGAACTGGAGATTCGCAAAGCGTTCCGCAAGCCGGATGGCCTGCCGAAGATTCTGATCGTCACCGAGAGGCTCCTCACTGGATTCGATGCTCCGATCCTCTACGCCATGTACCTCGACAAGCCAATGCGTGACCACGTGCTCCTCCAAGCCATTGCTCGGGTGAACCGCCCTTACGAGGACGCCGACGACCGGGCGAAGCCTGCGGGCTTCATTCTTGACTTCGTGGGCATCTTTGAGAAGCTGGAGGATGCGCTCGCCTTCGATTCGGCGGACGTCTCGGGAGTCGTCACAGGCATTCCAGACCTCCAGCGACGGTTCGCAGAACTCATGACCCAAGGCCGCCAAGACTATCTGGGGATTGGGCGAGGACTCCACGCCGATAAGGAAGTGGAGGCTATCGTCGAGCATTTCCGAGACGAAGACCAGAGGACTGCGCTCCAAGAGTTCGTGTCGGAGGTTGAGAACCTCTTCGAGATCATTGCGCCTGACGCTTTTCTTCGCCCGTATCTTGACGACTACGACGCCATCATGCGCATGTACGCCATCGTGCGGGAGGCCTTCTACCCGGGGCTCGATGTCGATCGGACCTTTCTCCAGAAGACCGCTCAACTCGTTCAGGAGCACGTCATCGCTTCGCCTATTGGAGTCACGAGCGGCGTCTACAAGCTAACGGCCGAATCGTTGGGTGGGATCATCGAAACGGACAGGCCGGACACAGTGAAGGTCGTGAACCTCGTGAAGGTGCTGCACGATCTGGTGGCCAACGAACAGGTCACGAAGCCATACCTCATGTCGATCGGTGAGAAGGCCGAGAAGATCGCCGCTGCCTTCCGAGACCGACAAATGTCAACCGAAGACGCCCTGAAGGCTCTGGCCGGTTTGGCAGAAGACGCACTTGAGGCCGAGAAGGCACAGGCGTCGACCGGCCTTGGGCCAGAAGCGTTCGCTGCCCTCTGGTATCTGAAGGGCAAGGGGCTGCAGGAGGCCGGTGCTCAGTCAGTAGCCGAAGCCGCTGCAGCTGTCTTTACAGAGTGTCCGCAGTGGCGACTCCGGTCGGGACAAGAGCGACAGGTACGGCTGAAGCTCCACGCTGCTCTCATCCATGCCGGTGTGAAGGATGGCTCCGGCGACTACGTCGAGGACATTGTCGAGTCGCTGCGCAGGGTGCAGCCATGAGACGTGACGCACGCCAACACTCCTTTGCAGCTTCCGAACCGCTGACGACACCAATGGGTCCAGAGGCATTCAAGGGTGAGGTGCGCTCGTGGGCCAAGCATCTCGGTGTCGAGCCTGCAGAGGTGCGCCTCACGGAAATGAGTCGAAAGTGGGCGAGTTGTTCCGCCAGGGGTCGGGTCACATTTGCGAACGATCTTCTCACTCAACCCGCCGACTTCAGGCGAGAGGTAATCGTTCACGAGCTGCTACATCTCAAGGTCCCCAACCATGGACCGCTCTTCCGTGCCCTGTTATCCGCACATCTAAGCGCTGATCGACAGTGACCAAACGGTCTCCCCTTCTCCCTCGGTCTGTCACGGTCCAGCTTGGATCCGCACATTTTTCGGCGAGTCTCAAATGGTTGCAAGAATTGCACCTCCCGACAATCGGCCGGGGCCAGAGCCTTATGGCTGACGCCTCTCCCCAGGAATACGGCGACGCCCTTTTCGCCCTCCTCAGCTTCTGGAGCCGGATAGGTCGAGATAACGAGTACTGGTCGCTTTCCGATGGCGAGCCCGCCACTTTGGTGACGCTAACAATCGGAAGAATCGCTATCGACTGCCTCGAACGTCTGTTTGCGAGTCCAGACGCATGGGATGCGACCTCTGCGCAGGTCGCCGCAGGTCTCCGTGCTCTGGACTGGACTCCCTCGTCCTCCCTGACAAACCCAAACCAAATGCGATGCCTTTCCATCCTTGCCTCGCTCTCGACCTGCATCGCCGCTGGGCTCGCCTTGGAATCCTTGATGCGTGGTGACCAGCCCGTTGAGGCAATTGGCTTGGTCGAGCGGAAGGCGCACAAATATGGGGCCGATCTTGCCTACATGGGGATGACGGGAGACCCGTCCTTATCTTTGCTCGCAGCAACGACCTTGCTCTGGTACCACCAGAACTGGCAAAGAATCTATGGGGATCTGGCACCCCGCTGGAACTCAGAATACTTCAACCCGTACCCTCCGATGCGTCTTGGAGAGTTGGATTCCCTATCACGCCGAACGCCGTCCGTAGTTGCTCGCTACGGTAAGGAACGGCTAGCCGGTCGATTCGAGCAACAACTGGCCATGCTTGCAAGTACCCTCGGGTGCGTCGTCGTTCAGACCAGAAGATTTGAAAGGTCGGTAGATATCGTATGCTTCTCGGAGACTCCGAAGGCAACGTTCCTCATTGAGGCAAAGACAACCGCCGGACCCTATTCCTTGCCCACCAAGGACGAACGAGCCTTAGCTGAGTACGTCGAGACGGTTCGTGAGGGCCTTAGATTCCTACCTAGCCTCCAGCTCGTCATCATTGTTGGTCCTGATCCGACAGGAACACTGGGGCCGAAACTGAGGCGACTGAGCCTGGAAATAGGCGTGCCGATCCGCTTCCTTCGAGCTGGCGAACTCGCTCGGGCGAGACAGCAGATTGCGGGTTCTTTCCCTTTAAGCAAATTCTTGAAATGTCTGAAGGAGGACAGTGAGGTCATCGATCAGCAGACGATCTCGACATTGATCCAGTGGGATCGCACGGACCGTCAACGATTTCTGGACTTAGTCAACCTCAGGCTGAGCTGGTGAACGTGCGATGACGGCGATCTTCGTCGGTTTGCCTTTCGGCCGCTGCGCTCAAACGGGTCTCATTGCTCGCAGCCCCGAGCGCTTGAAAGCTTGGAGAAGTAGCGAGCGTAACGATCTAGGAAGACATCCCCTGACTCAAACCCCTTGATCTCATCATGATTCTGGCAGGCGGCTGTTGAGTTTGTTGCGGGAGGCCGAGGAGCGCCCGTCCCATGATCGCACTGCCTCTGCTGTGGACAATCGCAAGTGGCGGATCGGAAGGCGATGTACCACCCCGAGGAGTTCCGGCGGCTGGTCACCGTAAGGTGTGCGCTCCGGTCGTTTCCGAACGCCCATTCCGGTCGTTTCCGAACACCGATTCCGGGGTTTCCGAACACCCATTCGAACACCCGGAGCTGGAGGCGCGTAGTGCTGGCGTGAGGTGAGGGGCACCGGCAGTCTTTCGATCCGTCCGTCGAAGACGATCGAGGAGACGCCGATGCCCCGGCCCCACAGTGCCATGCGCAAGATCAGAGAAATCATCCGGCTGAGGTTCGGCGAGGGCCTCAGCATGCGGGCAGTGAGCGCCTCGCTGCAGATCCCGCTCACGACGGTGACCGACCACGTGAGCCGAGCACGCTGTGCAGGGCTGTCGTGGCCGCTGCCCGAAGACCTCGACGACGACGAGGCTCTAGAGGCGCGGCTGTTCGCGCCGGCTCAGCCGCTCAGGGCTCGTCCAAGGCCTGACTGGCAGAAGGTTCACAACGAGCTCCACCGCCCGGGCGTGACGCTCATGTTGCTGTGGTTCGAGTATGCTGCGGATCACCGAAATTCCCCACTCTCGATCACCGAAATTCCCCAGGGGACGAGCGGCGTGGAGAGCCTGATCTGAGCTTACGCGGCTGTCAAGGGGCGACCTCCTGATCGACGAGTTC
>Ga0182015_10000289_pt1 | contig 72601 bp, 69 predicted proteins | sample 712P3MmetaG_FD_120478 | JGI IMG/M metagenome (GOLD analysis project Ga0182015, IMG submission 120478) | Permafrost microbial communities from Stordalen Mire, Sweden - 712P3M metaG | ecosystem: Environmental > Terrestrial > Soil > Wetlands > Permafrost | place: Sweden: Stordalen | collected...
CAAGAAAATGGCTATTCCAAAATGCGGAGAGGCGGCAAGTGGCGCACCATGAGCATGTTAGACTTAAGCCATGGGGAAAAGGGTGATTTCGCCTGGCGGCACTCTGGAAGGGGTTATTGAGCTGCCTGGGGATAAATCCATATCGCACCGCTATGCCATCCTGGCGGCCCTCGCGGAGGGCACCAGCGAGATTCTGAACTACGCCTCGGCTGCGGACTGCCGCAGCACGCTGGAATGCCTCCGCAGGCTCGGAATCGGGATTGATTCGAGCGAAGGCCGGGTCCGCATTGCCGGGAAAGGACTTGACGGACTGCGGGAGCCGCGCCGGGCCCTTGACGCCGAAAACTCCGGCTCGACAATGCGTATGCTGGCAGGGGTACTCGCGGGACAGCGTTTCGCGTCGAAAATTACCGGCGATGACTCGCTGCGCAAGCGTCCCATGCGGCGCGTGATCGAACCACTTCGGCAAATGGGAGCCGAAATTCGCAGCCAAGCAGGCGACCGCGCGCCACTCGAAATTCGAGGTGGCGCATTGCACGCTATTGACTACACGCCCCCAACCCCCAGCGCGCAGGTGAAATCGGCGGTGCTGCTGGCCGGCCTGTATGCCGACGGGATCACGACCGCGCGCGAGACTATTCAAACGCGGGATCATACGGAAGTCGCGCTGCGCGAATTTGGCGCGGTGATTGACGGTGGCCGCGGCATGATCCGGATTCATCCACGGCCGAAGCTCACCGCGCGCCAACTCGTGGTGCCCAGCGATCTTTCCACCGCCGTCTTCCTGATCGGCGCGACTCTGGTACTGCCGGGATCGTCGCTGATGCTTCACAACGTGGGCCTGAATCCTACGCGCGCCCGCGTGCTTGATTTTTTCAATTCCATCGGAGCATCCGTCCGCGTGGCGACGGTGCAGATGCGAAACGGCGAACTGGTCGGCGATGTTTCCGTCCGGCATGCGCCGATCGAAGGCGGCACGATTTCCGGCTCGCAGGTGGCGGAGATGATTGACGAGCTGCCCATGCTCGCCGCGCTGGGTCCATTCACCGAGAAGGGAATCGAGATTCACGACGCGCAAGAGCTCCGCGTGAAGGAAAGTGACCGTATCGCGGCGCTCGCCGAAGGTTTGCGGCAAATGGGCGCGGCGGTGGAGGAGTTTCCCGATGGCCTGCGAGTCGAGGGGCGCTCCGCGGGGAAACTACACGGCGCGAAAGTGGATCCGCGAGGCGATCATCGCATCGCCATGGCGCTATCGGTCGCGGCGCTCGGCGCGGAAGGGGATACGACCATCCGGGATGCCGAATGCGTCGGGGTTTCTTTTCCTGAGTTTTTTACGACACTCGATCGTCTGCGCGGCGCAGAGAAGAAGTAGGCGGGCGAATTGTCCGTGGCCCGTTCCGCCGCGAATCAAGAAGATTTGTGCAACGAGATTGTGCCGTAGCTTGTTGTTATTGTGATTTTGGGGGCAGGCGCTCCGGATTTCATCCCGAATTGGCCGTCCAAGCGTCCGTCTTTTTCCTCGCCTGTCGTTTTCAGCGAAGGATCCTGGAACTCGCTTTCCACTTCACCCGACCGCGAGAACGCGGAAATCTGGAAGCTCGATCTTCCCGGCAGCGTGACGTCCACTTCGCCGGAATCGTTTGTGACATCGAGAGCGTCGCGCGGCGGATTTGCGTACACGATTTTGACGTCGCCGTGCGAATCGATCACGTCGAGTTGCCCCGCCACGTTTTCCGCGTCGATATCTTTGTTATGCGTCTGAAGTTTGGCGAATCCCGTGACGTCGGATAACTGAATGTCACCTGAATCCATCTCGAGCCGCCCGTTCAATTGCGCGATCGTAAGATCGGCCCACGGCGATGTAACTCGGGTCGTCCCCTTCACCTTGCGAACGATGGTTGATCCCAGGAAAGGCCCGTCGAGGGTTGCGTTACCCGCTACCTCTCCGATTTCCACGTCGTTTCCGCGTCCCCTTAACGCCACGTTCCCGGCGACGCCGGTAATTCGAACGTCGCCCTTCTGCAACTGAGCGGCAACGTCGGAAGCCGCGTCGTGGATTTCGATGTCGCCAGCTTCGGTGCTCGCATCCACCACTCCCGCGATTCCTGACGCGTTAATGTCGCCGTGGGGCGTGTGGAGTGTAACGCTCGCCGACTTCGGCAGCTGCACGTCGAGATCAACGCCCACTGTTTCGTGGAAATCGCTCTGGTGCACCGGGTGGATACTGTAACCATTGCCCGTCTGCTCGATCACGATCTCGACATCCTTCATTCGGTCGTCGGCTGCGGATTCGTTCGCTCCCGCTGCGGATTCGTTGAAGCTGACCCGCAGGTCGTTTCCTCCGTTCCCATGGACCGTGATGTTGCCGCGCCCCGTCTCAATCGCAACGTGTGATCCGGCTGGAATCGTTCGAGAGGCAAGCTCCCGGCTCTGCGAATAAGACTGATGAAAAGGCGCCAGGTCAATGTTCACGCCGGGAAAGCGGCCGTGAATCCAGTCGCGGGAGATAAACGCGATCAGCACGATAGCCAGGAGAACCAGCAGGGCGGCTTCGCCACCCGAAAGCAGGGGCGCACGGAGCTGTCCAGCGCTTTGCGCCGCGAAGTGGTCAATCAATTTGGCGATTCCCCACAGGATGATCAAAAAGGGCCAGTAAATTCGCGCCAGGTGGCCGATACCGAATGCGGGGTCGAGCCGGTGAATCAGAAAAATCAGGCCAAGAACAATCAGCAGCAGGCCCGGGAAAATCGATCTTCGTCTTTGTAGGCCGTCGGTCACGTGTGACTCATGCCCCCGTGTGTCCCTCGCCCGAAGCGGCCGATTGCAGCCACAACACAATCCCGGCGATTACCAGGAGCACGGGCCAGAGCTCCCGGAAGCCGTAACTCGTAAAACGGCCGAGCAAAAACATCGCGCCGATGGCGATCAACATCAAGGGACCCATGAGTCCGCGCATATGGCATCGGGCACACATACATTTCGGTTTGGTTTCGTCTGTCATGGCGTCCTCCCCTAAGGGGTTTTTCTCATCCGGTCCATCAGAATCCAACCGCCCAGCACGATCAGCCCCACCGGCCACGCTTTGGAGAACCACTCCCGCTCCAGGAGATGGAAATTCGCCAGCAGGAACAACACGCCCAGACCGATCAGTATGATCGCGCCAATCGGCTTCCGGCCTTCAACCTGCACCAGGTCCGGCGGCTGCGGCTGTCCCAGTTGGCGCGCCTTCGCCGTGCGGTAGGCCTCGATCGGCATGTAGAAGTAGAAGCAGCCCAATGCGATTCCGAGGAACGCGTCGAGCTCGCCCGGCAGATCGGAAGAGAGCGCCGCAATGATTCCTCCGAATACAGCCACGTGAATCAGCGCCTTCATGTATTCGCCGTTGTAGACCGCGCCGAGCCCGGGAATGAACCCTAGACAGAGAGCGGTCCCCGGGTGCGCGCCGGCACCGGCCGTCGTTTTGCCAGGCGCTGCTTGCGGCGAAGCAACGATGCCCGCCAGGCAATTTTCGCAGTAGAGGGCGCCGCGCACGTCGCGCGTGCACTCGGGGCAAAGCGGCTTGCCGCACTGGCGGCAAAAACCTGTGGCGTCTACATCAGCATGTTGTGCACATTTCATAGAGGGCTCCTGGGCGCACGGAACGTCGGATCGTCGGGAAATACTTTCGTCAGCATCACAGCCAATTCAGGGCCGTTGCGCGGGGCGCGGCGGCTCGAGTGCGGAATCGTTTGCGACTTCTCGCGGGGCTCGTTCGACGGCTGCTGCGGTCCCTGCCCGGGCTGCGGTTCACCGGAGGGGCGTGTCGTCGGCACTGGAATGGGTTCGGACATGGTTTCAGGCTGAGACGAGAGCCGTGACTCAATTTCGTACACGACCCGCAGGTCGTTCACGAACTTCGCTCCACGCGCGTACGTGAGATGGACCTGGCGGTTTGCACCGCGAACCAGATTCAGGGGATTCAGACTGGTCTTGGATCCCGAGGAGGCAGCTGCATGAAATACAATCACGAACGAAGCCGCCACCGTTACGATTCCCATTGCGAACCGGGGTTGCCAGATCACCGGCGCCCACCCGAACCAGCCTGTAGAAACCGGCTTTTGTTTTCGCGAGCCGAGCGTAGCTTCCAATATCCTCCCAGCGAGCTGAGGTGGCTCTTCCACGGGCGTGGCTTGCTGCATCCGGCTGACCAGTCCGCTCACCTGCGCGACGAGCTTCGTGCAGTTCACGCACCCCGCGGCATGCGCGGAAAATGCGGCCGATTCCTCGGGCAAAAGCGCCCCGTCGAGGAAATCGCTCAGCCGTTCTTCCGTGAGTGTGCAGTTCCAGTCCATTGGTCTCGATCCCGTGTTCACGCCGGGCGTACTCCCATTTCGTCCAGGACGCGGGCCAGCTCAATCCGACCCCGGTTGATTCTCGATTTGACCGTGCCCTCCGGAACCTGCAGCACAGTCCGGATCTCCCCGTAATCGAGTCCCTGAAGATCGCGCAAGATCACTGCCTCGCGCAGTTCCGGAGAAAGCCGCGCAAGGCCGCGTTGCAATTGCGCGCTTAGCTCGGAGGCCTGCGCCAATTTGTCAGGCATGCGCGCCGGCGAATGCTTTTCCTCGAGCTGCGGCATCGCGTCATCAATCGAATCCGTCATCCGGTCGCGGCGGGTCCGGCGGTAGTGATCCACCAGAAGGTTGCGCGTCACGCTGGTCAGCCAGGTCGGGAAAGCGCCCTGCGACGCCTGATAACTCGCGAGCGTGCGGAAGATGCGCAGAAAAACCTCCTGGCTCAAGTCCTCGGCGGACGTCGGATTGCCGGTAAAGCGATAACAGAGGTTAAAGACTCGCCGCGTGTGCCGCCGCACAAGTTCCTCCCAGGAAGGCCCGTCGCCCCGGAGACAAAGCTGCACCAGTTGGGCGTCGGATTCCAATCCGTTCTAGCCTCGCAATCCGCATGACATATCGGCCTCACAGTATGAAACGCAAATCGAAGCCGAAAAGTTCCGTACAGCCCGGCATCTTAGGCGTATTGACTCGGCAAACACAAGGAGGGGGTTACCTTCGGCAAAATAGCCGCATCTAACTTTTGTGTGGGACGCGCCCGTATCAGAGACAATGGTGGACGGGTGTATGCGGCGCTCGTGGACTAAAAACTCGCGTGAGAAGGGAAGCACTTTGAGCCGCTCGCTCGCAATTGCTCTCGTGCTCTGCAGCTGGCTATGCTGTACCGGCCGCGCTCGCGGAGACGTGGGCATTGTTCTAAACGAATCGCTCGACACAAGCGTCGCGCGAATCACAGGGTCCGGACATAGCGCCGTGTACCTGTCGCGCATCTGCCCGGCCTCGCCGGTAAAGCTGCGCCTGTGCGGGCCGCACGAGCAAGGTTCCGTGATGAGCAATTACACGACTCTGGGCGAAGACAAGCCATTCGAATGGAACATCGTGCCGCTGAGCGTTTTCGTGTATGGCGTGCCCGATCCTCAAAGCCGCCCTCTGTTTACGTCGTGGAAGATTAAGAACGCACTCGAAGAAAACTACCGCGAGAAGGTTCTCAGTGACTATTGTACCGGCCATTCCTGTCAGACAAGCGGAAAGGCGGAATGGCGGGAGATGGTCAGCGCCTCGTCCGAGCGCACTCTGTACATCCTGATTGTTTCGACGACGATTGAACAAGATCGGGCCCTGATCGAAAAATTCAACGACGCGCCCAACGTAAATCACTTCAATGGAGCCACGCGCAACTGCGCCGACTTCACGCGAAATTTGATTGACACGTACTTCCCCCATGCGGCTCATCGCGACGTCATGAACGATTTCGGGATGACCAGCCCCAAGGCCGTGGCGCGCTCCTTCGCGCGTTACGCTCACGCGCGGCCGGAGACCCAGTATTACGTGCTTCATTTCGCGCAATTGCCGGGAACGATCAAGCGCAGCACCGAGTGCCGCGACGGAACCGAGCAGCTCTACCGTTCCAAGAAGTTGCTCGTTCCCATGGCGTTTTTTGCCTGGCACGAGCTGCCGGTCGCGGTGGGCTCGTATATGCTCACCGGCCGCTTCAATCCCGAGCACGAGTTTGAGAGCCATGCCACCATCCGCCAAGGAGAGCTTGGCCACGAGATTGAAGTCGCCAAAGATGACGACGATTCCGGAGACGCGCAATTGTCGGATCTCGAAGCCGCGATGCGGCAGGAACGCGTCCGGGTCGTCGGCAGTGAGAAAGAGTGGGACTCGTATCGCGAACAGTTTGATTCAATCGTCGCGCAGGCCGTGGACGACCATATTCTCGCCAGCCGCGACTCTCTTGGGCGCACAGCTAAGGACCTCGGCGAAAATGGGAGGCCGTATCTCGACGAGCGCGGCAAGCTCTGGCTCGAAGTTCAGCGGGATGGCAAGACGACTCACGTCGGCCTGAGTCCCGAGAACCTGCTCGCGCTCGGCTCGGATCGCGCGGTCGCCTACAAGCTGATGCTCGCGCACGTTGCGGAGACCCTGAAGAGTCCAGCGCGCCAGCGGGAGACCATGCCCGAGTTCATCGAAGCGTGGAACCTGATGCAACAGGCGCGCCCTGACGAGAGCGATAAGCCGTCCCTGGCGATGGGGCGCTAACCAGCGAATTCCGGTCTTGTCCTACCCGGTTATGCAGCGCAAGACTAGTCTTTAGCCGCGTAGCCGGAGCATTCTAAGACGGGCAACGCTGGATACTTCGGAAATGCCGGGTCCGTGGCGGACAATCCACACAAATAAAATATCGTCTCGCGTTTGGCTTCAACGCGCCGCGAATGAGCGCAATCGGCGCACAAGCCCGCTTGTTCGCGCTGAGCGCGGCGATCTCGCGCCGGATCGGTGCTTGACGGATGACGAACACTTTGTCGGTCCGCGTCGGATTCGCCGCGCTCGTCCATGCCGCGAGCATATCACTCCGGTGCGACAACAGCCGAGAGCTGGTCATGCAGGCGCGGGGGTAGCTCGCGGTTCACGGCGCATCGCGGTCCTTCTTGACACTGTCGAAACCTTGCTGCTACGGTTCCAATCGAATGCTGCGCAAATCCCGTCGGTACCTGCTGCTCCTGCTCGCTGTTCTGGCCCTGGGGTATTTCCTCTATAGGTTTCGCGACTCTATCACGCTCCAGGGATTCCGGTGGGGGATGGTGGTTGCATCGATCCGCCAGGCGCGAATTTCGCTTCTGCTGCTTTCACTCGCGGCAATTTACGTTTGCTACGCGCTTCGAGCGTTGCGATGGATGCGATTTTGCCGATGGCTGGGCCCGACGCGCTTCTGGGATGTCTACGGCGCCACTCTGGCGGGTTTTACCTGCACGTTTTTGCTCGGCCGCGCCGGGGAGCCGATTCGGCCCGTGCTGATTGCGCGGAAGAGTTCGCTGTCAATGCCCGGCATGTTTGGGGTCTACGTGCTGGAGCGTGTATTCGATATGGCCGCGACGGCCGTGCTGGCGGTCCTGGCGTTATTATTGTTCGAGCGGAAGGGAATGGCCGGCGCTGGGAACGATTTGTTGTTAAGGGTTGCGCGCTCGGCCGGCGTGCTGCTCCTGGTGGGTCTCGTGGGAGTCATCGCATTCCTGATTTATTTTCGATACCACGGAGCGGCGTGGCTCGCGGAAAAATTGGAGCACCCGAAGTGGCGCAAAGGCTGGCGCGAGAAGATAGCGGCGCTGCTGGAAGGTTTCAGCGACGGACTGCGCGGCGTTCGCACGTGGAGCGATCTCGGGGCGCTCGCCGGATATACTGCGGCGCACTGGCTGCTGGTTGTCTTCATATATTTGTGGGTGGCGCACGCCTTTGGGGGCGAGCTCGCCGGACTTGGTTTTGCGGGCGCAACGCTGGTGCTTGCGTTCACGATGGTCGGCTCGGCGGCGCAGCTTCCCGGCGTCGGCGGAGGGTCGCAGTTGGCCACTTTTCTTGTCTTCACGCTGATCTTTGGAGTAGAAAAGGAGCCTGCGGCGATCGCCACGATCGTGCTCTGGCTGATTTCCTTCGCGGGGTGCTGCCTGGCCGGATTGCCGCTGCTCCTTCGCGAGGGTTGGTCGATGGGAGAACTGCGGCAGATGGCGCGTGCAGAGGAACAAGCCGGAGAGGCTGCACTACTCGCCGAGGCCGAGCACGGCGGGAAATTGCAGGCCGACTGGAAGGAGAAGCCGCGGTGAAGTGTCCCTTTTGCGCGCACCTGGATGACAAAGTGATCGACTCGCGCGAGGCGCGCACCGGCGATTTGATCCGTCGCCGCCGCGAGTGCCTTGGATGCAGCCGCCGCTTCACCACGTATGAACGCATTGACGAAATTCCCTACATGGTCATCAAGAAGGACGGCCGCAGGGAAAAATTCGAGCGCCAGAAAATTTTGCAGGGGCTGCTGAAGGCCTGCGAGAAGCGACCCGTGCCCGTGGGCAAGCTCGAAACCATCGTGGATGAGGCCGAGGCGTTCGTCAGCGAAGCCGCGGACCGTGAACGCACGACCACCGAGATCGGCGGCCTCCTGATGAGCCATCTAAAAAAACTCGACAAGGTCGCCTATGTGCGCTTTGCATCCGTCTATCTCGATTTCAAGGACGTGAAGGAATTCATGGACGAGCTGAAAGGCTTACTGAAGGACCGCGCAAAGAAGTGAGAGACTTCTACGCCTGCCACACGCCCGCAGCGAATGTTTTCACCATGCGAAACCCGAGATGCTCGTAGAGCTCGACCGCCCGTTTGTTTATGGTCGTGACGGTCAACGACAGAGATTTGTAATTCCGCCGTCGCAAAGCCTGGATCGAGTGCTCCATCAGCTGGCGGCCGATGCCGCTACCCTGGTATCCCGGCATGACGCAAACCTGCGTCGTGTGGCCCACGCTGTCCGCGACCGTTGATGTGAGAATCATCGCGACGGGGCGGTCTCCGGTCGCGGGTCGCACCAGGAACGAAGCCTCCGGCAGGAACTGGCCGCAGCCGGGCAAGAGCACGATATTGCGGAGGAATCTCAGGCTGCCGGCTTCGCTGCAATATTGGTCGTTAATCTGCCCATCCACGTGGTTCGCATAGGCAAGCTGGATCAGCCGCGCGGCGGATTCGAATGCTCGATCGGTCCAGGGCTCGATTCGCAATCCCATGGAAGACGGTTTATTCGTGAGCTTTGCTTTATCAATTGACAGCAGCATGAACTGGCGAGAGTGCAGACGAAAGTGCTGCGAGAGAAACGCGGGATCGAGCTCAGTTCCAAAAGGCATTAACTGCGCCTCGATGCGGTCCAGGCGCGGCGTCGCTCGCAGCGCTCCGAGCATTTCCGTCAGCAGCCGTTGGGTGATCGGGCCTTGCGAATGTTGCGCGGAGACGAAAAGTCCGCCGATCAGCCCCTTGTGGTCCTCGAGGACATAGAAGCCGTAACCGGCAGGACGGCCATCCTCCACAGCCGCGTATCCGCCCAGCGCTCTCGAATCAATGAATTTTCGCACCAGATCAATGGACGGGCGATAGTCCCATTGCAACTCGTCGCGCCAGCGCTCCGCTTCCTCCCGAAAGAGGCCCTCGAGCGAGCGCGAATGGAGCTGCCGTAGGTCAACAATCTGCATCGAAGACACGCGCCGTCCCCCAAAAGCATTATAACTTCGCCCCATGCCATAACCCAAACCGGTCCGATTTGGCACACGATACCCTCAGCGGGCCCAAGGTCCCAGAAGAAATGTGCTAACATCCGTTCGCTGAGGCGCGTAGGCTGGAGCGCCCGCGCTTAGATGGCCGTCCTTTCCGAGCTCCGCTATCCCAGAACGCGTCTCGCCAAGGTTTTCTCTGGATTCCTGGCGCTGCTGCTGTTCGCCATTATTTCGGTTTCCACCATTTCCGGATTTCTTCTCTATCAGATTCTTCGTCCGGCGCGGACTCCTGCCTCTTTCGACCTGAGCGTGATGATGGGTCATCCAGTCACTTTTTCGTTTACCGTCGCAGGCGGAGCGCAACGCGAAGGCTGGCTCTTTCCTGGCTTGCGCGGGGCGCCTACGGTGGTTGTGTGCCACGGATATCAATCGCAGCGGGCAGACGTGCTGACGCTGGTGACGGCGTTGCAAGACCATCAATTCAACGTTTTCCTGTTCGATTTTGCCGGACACGGCACAAGCATGGGCCTCACGTCCCTCGGTTACCGGGAGACGGATGAATTGCGCGCGGCGGTGCAGGCGCTCTCGACTCGCGACGACGTGGACCCCCAAAACTTCGGGTTGTGGGGAGTGGACATGGGCGGATACGCAGCGCTGGAAGTCGCCGAAACCGATCCGCGTATCAAGGCGTTGGCGGTGGACGATGCCTACGACGATCCACGCGCGATGTTGCAGATTGAGGTGAAGAAATCCGGACTCAATTCCTTGCCCGGAGTGCTTCGCTTTACTGACTTCGGATTCCGGATGATGAACTATTCTTACCGGAACGAACTTCCGGTGTCCGCGCGTCTTGGGAGCACCCGCGGAATCCCCAAGCTGTTCGTGCAGGCCGACGATCGCGCCGCGCTTTCGGACGAGACACTGCGGCTCTTCTCGAAGGCGCCAGATCCCAAACAGACGCTGCGCGAACGCCTGAGTTACCGCGACATGACCGATGATGACCGCAAGAGCTACGAAAGCCAGATCGTCAACTTCTTCCTTCAGAATATCCCCCCGACTGCCGGCCACTAACGCACGCCGGAAGCCGGGCCGATTGGGACATACACCAGACCCGGCAGCGTTTCATCCAAGTCTCCGCTGAATCTGCCGAACTTCCTGATACTCGCCAATCCGTCCGGTGTGGTCAGCACAAGAGCCGGCATCGGATCGTCCGGGGACCATTGCGGAAGTTCGCGGCGGAAATAGAAAGCCAAGCCATAGTCCCAACTGCGGTTTAGACGGTAGGTGAAGATTCGGTCGGGGCGTTGATCGTTGCGCATGAACTCCGCGTGGGGCCTCGCCGAATAGAAGGGATCGAGTGCAGGCAGCTCACCCAGGTTCACGATCTCGACATTTGCTGCCAAGCCGAACGCCAACAGCGGCACAGCAATCGCGGGCTGTTTATAAAAAACCACCAAAATCATGATCAGCGCAGGGAAAACGAGACCAGCGAGCGGCATCACACGCATTACCGCAATATGGCTCGGACTGTGGTCCGACCAGAAGTGACCTGCGGCTAGACGATGCACTCCATGAAAGCCGGCGGCTGCGAGCACTATCCAGACGGCGGCGAGTATGCGCACAAGGACGGCGCCGGCCGCGGCGCTCCGGTTCAAAGCGCGAATTGCCGCAATCGAGCAGAGCAACGCTAGCGGGGGAATCGCCGGAAGAATGTATCCAGGCAGCTTGGATTGTGAAAGGCTGAAGAAAAGAACGGGGAATATCGCCCAACAGGCAAAAAAGAATCCCGGGGAATTCGCCCAGGATTTCTCGTGCCAGAGGCGAAGGCCCTCCTGCGTCACTGGCCAGAGCAGGGCGGTCCAAGGAATGAGCGCGAGCAACACAATCGGGCCGAAATACCAGAACGGTTGCCGATGCTGAAACATCGGCGTGGTGTACCTCTCGATATTGTGCTGCCAGAGAAAAACATGCAGGAAGTCAGGATTTTGAGTGGCGCAGAGAACGTACCAGGGAAGCGCCACGACGCAGAACGCAGCCATCGCAAGTGGATGAGCTACTCGAATCGCGGCGTGCCATTGCTTTGACGCGAGCGCCCAGAGCGCGATCGCGCCGCCTGCCAGAATCATTGCCGCGGGACCCTTTGCCAGGACAGCCAGGCCCAGAAATGCGCCGAATAGCGCCAGCGGCCACGCGTCTCCGCGCGCGTCACTGGACGCAGCTGCCGTTGCGCGCAAGGCGCCTGATTGGCGAAGTACGCTCGCGGCGCTAGCCATCGCCAGCGCAATCGAAGCGCTGAAGAGCATGTCGGGAGTGGCCGCGCGCGCGAATCCGATCGCCGCGACGCTCGTCGAGAAAAGCAATGGCGCGAGCAGCACGGGACTCGACAGGGAATTCAATTCGCCGCCGTAATGTTTTTTGACGAGCCAAGCGACCGCCAGCGCGGCGGCGAGCGCCGCAATCGCCGAGGGCAGCCTCGCTGCCCATTCCGCGGACAGGTGAAGCCGGAACCCCATCGCGGCGGCCCAGTAGTAGAGAATCGGCTTCTCGAACCATGGCTGCCCGTATAGGCGCGGCGTGACCCAGTCACCCGTCTCGGCCATGGCGCGCGCGATCCAGACGTAACGCGGCTCATCGGGGCCGACGAGGCCCATGGCGCCGAGGTTACCGAAAAGGCAGATGCCGATCGCGGCCGCGGACAATGGCACGGTCCAGCGCGCCGGGCGGCCCACGCTCGTGCGATTTTCGCTCAAGGCGGGGACGAGTCTAGCATCGGCGGATTCAATTTGAACTTGCTAACCGTATAATGGCGGCGATGCGGGAATCGCTCGAGTATGCCGCGGCGTGGACGGGAATGAAATTGCTGGGACTCTTGCCGAGGCCGGCCGCCAGATTTGTGGGCGTCAGTTTTGCCGCTGCTGCTTACGCAGTGCGAGCGCCGCTCCGCCGCTCGGCGATGTTCAATCTCCGGCTCGCGTTTCCCGATTGGACCGATGCGCAGCGCCGACGCGTGATTCGCGGAATGATTCGCCAAGTGGGCTGGATGGCTGGCGAGTTCTCGCAGTTCCCGAAGTACACGCGCGAGAAAATCGAACGCATCGTTATCGTTGATGGATTCGAGAATTTCGACGCAGCGCAGCGCCGCGGCAAGGGCGTCCTGTTCCTCACTGGCCATATGAGCGCATGGGAGCTCGCGCCCTTCGCGCAGGCTCTGTACGGCCACCCGCTGCATTTCCTGGTTCGTCCCATCGCGAACAAACGCGTGGACGCGCTGATCAATGGCTATCGTTGCGGGTCCGGGAACCGGCCGATCGAGAAGAACCGCTCTGCTCGCGCGATTTTGAAAGTGCTTGGCGCGGGTGGGACGGTCGGCGTTCTCGCGGATCACAACACGGATATCGAAGAGAGCGTGTTCGTGGATTTTTTTGGCGTGCCGGCTTCGACCACGTCGGGGCTCGCACGACTTGCGCTGCGAACGGACGCGGCCGTAGTCCCGGGTTTTCTGTCCTGGGATGACAAGCGCAGAAAATACCGATTGCGGTTCGAGCCCGCCGTGGAACTTTCGCGCACGGCCAACGAGGAATCGGACGTAATCGAGAACACGGCGCGTTTCACGCGCGTGATCGAGGACTTTATCCGCGTGCATCCGGATCAATGGCTATGGGTTCACAAGCGATGGAAAGCTCGCCCGCCCGGCGAGAGGCCGCTTTATCCATTTTGAGCGCCGTCGTCGGCGTGCACTCGGACGGGTCTGTTTTCTTTTGGTACAAGACAAGAGAGGGAACCATGATTCGCACCGCCGGTGAACTTGCGGAATATCTCGGGGCTAAAATCGAAGGGGACTCGCGCGCGCAGATCTCGGGCGTCGCCGGCCCCGAACGCGCCCAGGCAGGGGATCTGATTTACGTGGATTCGCCGCGCCATCACGCGCGGGCTGCGGATTCTGCCGCGACATGTGTGCTTGTCAGGAGCGGCACCCGGCTGGCGGGCAAGACGACTCTCGAAGTCAGCGAGCCGAAATTTGCTTTCGCGAAGGCGGCGCAGTGGCTGGCGCCAGAATCAGCGCCGGTTGCTGCCATCCATCCGACGGCAATCATTGCTTCCAGTGCGAAAGTTGGCGCGCGCGTCTCCGTCGGCCCGTACGTCGTGATCGAAGAACGCGCCGAAATCGGAGCTGGAACGGTGATCGAAGCGTTTTGCTTTCTGGGTCGCGGAGCGCTCTTGGGCGAGAACTGTAGACTACATCCGCGCGTCACGCTGTATGCAGGTTCGCGCCTCGGACGCCGGGTCGAGGTACATTCGGGTGTGGTCATTGGCGGCGATGGATTTGGCTATGTGTTCGGTGAAGGGCGCCACTGGAAATTCCCCCAAATCGGGACTGTGGAGATTGGCGACGACGTGGAGATCGGCTCGAACGCTACGATCGATCGAGGCTCACTCGACTCGACGCAGATCGGCAACGGGGTGAAAATTGATAACCTGGTTCAAATCGCCCACAACGTCCGGATCGGCGACAATTCGGTCCTGGCCGCTCAGACGGGAATTTCCGGCAGCAGCACGATCGGCACGCGCGTGATTGTAGGTGGTCAGGTGGGAATCGCGGACCACTGCAAAGTTGAAGACGGCGCAGTCGTTGGTGCGCAGGCCGGCATCCCGACCGGCAAAACGATCCGCGGCGGGCAAACGGTGTGGGGGACGCCGGCGCGCCCGCTGGAGAAGTTCAAGGAGCAATACGCCTGGTTCGCGCGCCTGCCGAACCTCGCCGAGCGTGTTCGCGCGCTTGAGGAAGGGAAGCAAAGCTGACATCATCGTTCTCCGGCCGCGTAACCTGGTAAGAGCGTCCGACGTCAGATAACTTCGCGTTCGTCTTCCATTCGCCGGTAACCTGACTGGCTCTCGGCAGAAATTTCCCTAATATTCACCTCAATGGCGCCTGTCAGGCAGCCAGAGTTAGGTTCGCGCCATCCTATTCGGGGGCTCCCACCGGGAAATGGCAGCGCGTTTTCAGTTGACCCCGGCCCGGATACGCAAGATAATAATGCCGAGTTAGCCTGTAACTGCCTGCATTACCGGGAGATTGGGGTTTTCGGCAGCGCAAACTACGGGGTACCTCTGCTTCGTCAGTGACAAGATATGTCTGGGGGGTTGATGGGACCGGAAGCACGACTTCGAGTGGAACTCCCGAATGGTGGCACGACGCATGGTGCGGCGACAGCTCCGCGCCGAAATGCTGAATCGCCGGTCGAGCAAGCCGTCAGCCGGAGCGTGAAATGGATGCTCTCAGCCCAAAGCCAGGAGGGTTACTGGTGGGGCGAACTTGAGGCCGATACCACTCTCGAGTCCGATTACATCCTCTACCTTCACATTCTGGGCGAATTGGAATCGCCCAAAACTGCCAAGCTGGCGAAGTATATTCGCGACCGGCAGCTCCCCGATGGCGGATGGAATATTTTCTACGGAGGCCCTGCCGAGTTAAACGCCACTGTAAAGGCATGGGTTGGACTGCGGTTGGCGGGCGATCCTGCGGCGTCTCCGCATCTCGAGCGAGCTCGCGCCAAGATTCACGAACTTGGCGGCCTTGAAGCAACAAATTCCTACACGCGCTTCTATCTTGCGATGGTGGGTGCGATTGATTGGAATTTTGTCCCGGCGATTCCGCCCGAGCTAATGCTCCTGCCGGATTGGTTTCCAATCAACTTGTACGAAATGTCCTCGTGGACGCGCGGCATCGTGATTCCGCTGGCGATTGTCTATGCGCATAAGCCCGCGTGGACCCTTCCGGATGGCGTCACTGTGGAAGAGCTTTTCCGCAATCCCGGCGCCAGGCCGCCTTCGCTCGATTGGGACAGGCGCGTTGTCTCCTGGAAGAATGTGTTCCTCGCGTTGGGCCGCGGCGTGAAGTTCTACGAGAAGCTCTCCTGGCTGCCTTTCCGCAAGCTGGCACTGTCGCTTGCACGCAATTGGATGCTGGAACGTCTGGAGCGCAGCGAAGGCCTCGGCACGATCTATCCCGCCATGATGAATTCGATTTTCGCGCTGGCCGCGGAGCGCGGCGACACGGCCGACCCCCTTCTGGCGCGCGAAATCAGCTTCCTCGCGCGTTACGAGATCGAGGAAGCGGATACGTTGCGCGTCCAGCCGTGCATTTCACCGCTATGGGACACCGCCATCGCCATGGTTTCTCTGGAAGAGGCGGGCATCGATCCGTCGCATCCGGCCCTGCTGGCTGCCTCTCGCTGGCTGGTGGACAATCAAATTCTCGGCCCCGGCGACTGGCAGGTCAAGAATCGAGATGCGGAGCCGGGCGGATGGGCGTTCGAATTCCGCAACGATTTTTACCCCGACGTGGACGACACTGCGTTCGTTCTGATGGCGCTGGGCCGCGTGGAAGACCCCGAACCGGTCCGCTTGCGTGCCTCGATCCGGCGCGGCCTTGCCTGGCTCGTCAGCATGCAGAACGAGGACGGCGGCTGGGGCGCGTTCGATCACGAAAACAATCTCGATTTCCTCAATCACATTCCGTTTGCCGACCACAACGCGATGCTGGATCCTTCCACGGCGGACGTCACTGCCCGCGCCATGGAGTGTCTCGGGCAAATGGGTTGGCCCGCCACGCATCCGGCCGTCGAGCGAGCGGCGGCATTCGTGCGCCACGAGCAGTGCGCCGACGGTTCCTGGTTCGGACGTTGGGGCGTGAATTACGTTTATGGCACGAGCGGCGTATTGCGTGCGTTCGAAACCTTTGGACTCGGATCGGTTGCGGAATGCAGGCGTGCCGCTGAATGGCTGCGTTCCGTTCAAAATCCTGACGGCGGATTCGGAGAATCCATCCTCTCCTATTACGATCCGGCCCTGAAAGCGAAGGGGAAGAGCACGGCGTCGCAGACGGCCTGGGGCCTGATCGGACTGCTTGCTGTCCTGAGTCCGAACGATCCCGCGGTCGAACGCGCGGTTGCCTGGCTCGTCTCGCATCAGAATGATGACGGGACGTGGGACGAACCCGAATTCACGGGCACCGGGTTTCCGCAGGTGTTCTACCTGAAATATCACCTGTATCGAAATTCCTTCCCGCTCTATGCGCTGGCGCGTTACGATAATTTGCGTCAGGCCCGGCGGAAATATATTGGCATGCAAGTCGGCGCCGATGAAATGCAAATGGCCACCGGCCATTGATGGGACAGGCCAAAGAGGCTTTTCGCATCCCATGACCACGCTCGTCACGGGCGCCACCGGCTTTCTTGGGAGCCACGTTGCCCGCCAACTTGTCACCACAGGCCATTCTGTCCGCGTCCTCGTTCGCAGCACCAGCAATCTACAGGCGCTCGATGGTTTGAACGCCGAGCGCGTAGTGGGCGATCTGCAAGACATGATGTCGCTTGACCGCGCGATGAAGGGCGTCCGCCGCGTCTTTCACGTGGCCGCCGATTACCGGTTGTGGACGCGAAACCCGAGCGAAATTTACGCGACAAATGTCGAGGGCACGCGCCGTCTTCTGGAAGTTGCGGGCCAGGCGGGCGTCGAGCGCGTCGTCTACACGAGCACCGTAGCGACAATCGCCGTTTCGGATGACCCTTCGGCGCTCCCCAGCGAAGAAACGCACGCGACGCTCAGCCAAATGATCGGCCACTACAAGCGGTCGAAATTCCAGGCGGAGCTTGAAGCGATCAAAGCGGCCGCTGCGGGGCTCCCCGTTGTGATCGTGAATCCCACCGCGCCGGTTGGGCCGGGCGATTGGAAGCCGACGCCCACGGGTCGCATCATCCTGGATTTCCTGAACGGGAAAATGCCCGCCTACGTGGACACAGGTTTGAATCTCGTGGCCGTCGAGGACGCCGCTGCCGGACACCTGCTCGCCGCGGAAAAGGGTCGCATCGGCGAACGCTACATACTGGGCGCCCGGAATATGACTCTGAAACAGATTCTGGATGCGCTTGCATCCATCACTGGCCGCGCCGCGCCGCGCGTGCGCCTGCCCCACGCCGTTGCGCTGGCGGCGGGATACGCGGACGAGTTCTTCGCGCGCCTGACCGGCCGGGAGCCGCGGATACCCGTCGAAGGCGTGAAGATGTCGCGCCACCGGATGTTTGTGGAAAGCGACAAGGCCCAGCGGGAGCTGGGTTATCGGCCCGGGGCCGTCGAGCCGGCGCTTGAACGCGCCGTGCGCTGGTATGGAGAGCACGGTTATCTCGGCGGTCGCGCAGGAACAAAACCGGTCGCGCACGCGCAAGCCGCGTAACTTTTTGGTACTCTATACGGGCACCTACATATAGCTTTGGAATTCCGCGGCGTTTGTCGCAGCGCATTGTGAATAATAAGCGGGGGATTGAGCCCCTGAGTCAAAGAAGGATCATTCGGGCAGTCGTTTGAAATATGAAAGTCCTCATTACATTTGCGCTCGCAAATGAATTCGCCCCCTGGCGAAAGTTGCGGCGTTTCGAGCGCGTCTCCGCAGGCGCGTCGGACCAGACCTACGTCGCTCGAGTCGGCCTTTGCGACGTGCGTGTCGTTCTCACGGGCGCGGGTCGCTTCGCAGCCCAGCGCGCCGTGGCAGATGTCTTCGATGGCGATCCCGATGTCTGCATCGCCTCCGGTCTTTCGGGCAGTTTGAAGCCCACCTACGCCCCGGGCGAAGTGCTGGCTGCTCGGATGGTTGCTGACGTCAAGGGCACGCGCCTTCTTCACTGCGATCCGGAATTGGTCGCGCGCGCGGAAGTATCCGGCGCCACGATCGTCGAGAAATTCCTGGTTTCAGACCTGGTCATATCCACGGCACAGGAGAAGAGTGCCCTAAGCGCGTCCGGCGACGCAGTTGATATGGAGAGCCTGTATATTCTCGCCGCGGCGGCGCAGCGGGGAATTCGTTCCGTGGCAATACGAGCGATCAGCGATGGCGTTGATTCGAATCTTCCCCTGGATTTCGACACCGTATTTGACGAGCGCGGTGCCGTTAGCATTCCGAAGGTAATCGGACAGGTGATGCGCAAGCCGGGTCGAATTCCAGGTTTGCTCCGGCTCGCGAATGAAAGCGAACGTGCGGCGGCGGCTCTGGCGCAATTCCTCGAGAGGTATATCCAGGGTGTCGCGGCCGGGCCATTGCCTGAGATCGCAAAGGCTGAGGCGCTAGCGGTATGAGCCACACGATCACACAAGTCGGATCGAGCGAGTTCCGGCACGGCGACGGGGGCCAGATGCGCGCCGGCGTCTACCGCGGCAAGGGCCGAGTGGTAGTCGAGCAGGTCCCGATTCCCGAGATCGACGCGGCCGAGGTGCTTTTCCGCGTGGCGGCATGTGGCATCTGCGGCACGGACATCAAGAAGATCCATCACGGGTTCATTGCGCCGCCCCAGATCCTCGGCCACGAGCTGGCAGGTACGGTCGTAAAGACAGGTCCGGGCGTCACGAAGTTCAAGACCGGCGACCGCGTCGTCAGCTTTCATCACATTCCCTGTGGCGCCTGCTTCTATTGCGAGAAAAAACTCTTCTCGCAATGCGCGGGCTACAAGAAAGTGGGGCTGACCGCCGGCTTCGATCCCAACGGCGGGGGCTTTGCCGAATACGTTCGCGCCATGCCCTGGATCGTCGAGCGTGGGATGATCGCTCTGCCCGCGGACGTGAGTTTCGAGGAAGCCACGTTTGTCGAGCCGGTGAATACGTGCCTGAAAGCCGTACGAAAGGCCCGCGTGGCGCGGGATGAAGCTGTTCTCGTGATCGGGCAGGGGCCGATTGGAATGCTTTTGATGATGCTCGCGAAGCACGAAGGCGCGACCGTGTACACCAGCGACCCGATGGCTGGGCGGCGCGCGGCAAGCGTACGATTCGGCGCCGCGGAATCGTTCGACCCCGCGGAAGGAAAGCTGGTCGATGAAATCCGGCGCCGGACCGGCGGGCGCGGCGCGGACGCGGTGCTGCTGGCTGTGCCCAACGCGACATTAGTCCCGGAAGCGCTGTCTCTCGCGCGGCCGGGCGGGCGCGTGCTACTGTTTGCTCACAACGACCCGGTGCTGCAGCTCGAATTTCCTGCCGCGGCCGTGGGCGTCGAAGAGAAGGAGATTCTCGGCAGTTACAGCGCTTCGGTCGGTGACCAGGCTGAATCAGCCGCTCTGGTTTTCGGGCACAAGTTGCCGTTGCGGGAAATGATCTCGCATCGCTTCCCGCTGGAGCGCATTGCGGACGCGCTGGAACTGGCGGCGCATCCGGAACGCGATACCCTGAAAGTGATGATCGCGCACCAATGAGCAAGTCAGAAAAAAACGGGCACATGACAGCGGCGGTCCTCTACGGCTCCGAGGACGTGAAGATCGAGCGCGTGGATATCCCGCGTCTGGCCGCGGACGATGTGCTGGTTCGCGTGGAAGTCGCGCTCACGTGCGGCACCGATTTGAAGGTCTGGAAGCAGGGCTTTCACGAGCGCATGATTCAGCCGCCCGCACTTTTTGGCCACGAGCTTTCGGGAACCGTGGAAGAGAAGGGCTGCGCCGTGAATGGCGGTGTGCGAAAAGGCATGCGCGTGGTGCCTTCCAATTCCGCTCCCTGCAATCAGTGTTTCTTCTGCCGCAAAGGCCAGCCTAATCTCTGCGAGGACCTGCTATTCAATAACGGCGCATACGCTGAATATATTCGAATCCCGGGAAGAATCGTCCGCGAAAACATGCTTGAGATTCCGGACAGCGTCTCGTTCCTCGACGCCGCCATCGTCGAGCCTCTCGCCTGCGTTCTTCGCGGGATTCACGAAACCGGAATCCATGATGGTGATACCGTGGTCGTCATCGGCTGCGGGCCGATTGGGCTGAAATTCATTCGAATTCTTTCCGGGCGCCACGTGCGTGTCATCGCCGTCGGCAAGCGCGATAGTCAAGTTCGAGCCGCGGAGCGCCTGGGCGCGGTCGCGGCATACGATGTCTCCAAAATCGACGATCCGGTGAGCCTGGTGCGTCAATTAACCGAAGGCGGACGCGGCGCGGACGCCGTGATTGAAGCAGTCGGGCAGGCGGCCACGTGGCAATGGGCGCTCCAGATGGTGCGCAAGGGCGGCACCGTGAACCTCTTCGGTGGATGCCCGCGAAACACGGAAGTAAAGCTCGATCCGGCGGCGTTGCACTATTCCGAGATCAGCATCAAGTCCACGTTTCACCACACGCCGCGATTCATTCGCGAAGCCCTCGATACCATCGTGCGCGGAGATATTCGCGCCAGCGACTTCATCACTGGTGAAGTCCCGCTCGAGGAGCTTCCCGGCGTGTTTGAGCACATGAAGAATCGCAACGGCGAGCTGAAGACCGCGATCATTCCCTGAGCGTCTTCCAATTCCTTCGCCGCGATCCATACGCCAGCCGATTTGATGTTGCCAACTCCCGAACTCGAAATCGCGCGCAACCTGCCTCCCGAGGGCTGCAGCCCGGAGGAAGCGCAGCGCTACACTCGCTGGCTTGCGACGCACCACTACGAGAATTTCGGCGTGGTCTCGTGGCTCCTCCCGCGCCACTTGCACCAACACTTCTACAACGTTTACGCCTATTGCCGCTGGTCGGACGACCTCGGGGATGAGATTCCGGATCGCGCTCGGGCGCTCGAGTTGCTGAGCGCATGGGAAGAAGACCTGCGCCACTGTTGGCGCCATGGCGAAGAGCCCTGTCATCCCGTCCTCATCGCGCTGCGCGAGACGGTTCGTGCAAAGCAAACTCCGCTTCGTCATTACCTGGATTTGCTGCGCGCGTTCCGGCAGGACCAGAAGACGCAGCGCTACGCCACGTGGGATGGCGTCCTAGGGTATTGCACCTATTCGGCGAATCCCGTGGGGCGCCTGGTGCTGCATCTGTGCGACTACCGCGACGACGAGCGGCAGCGACTTTCGGATTTCACATGTACCGCTCTGCAGCTGGCGAACTTCTGGCAGGATGTTTCGCGCGACCTCGACAAGGGCCGCATCTATATTCCGCTCGAAGAGCTTGGCAAGCACGGTTTGACCGAGGCGGACATCGTTTCGCGGCGCTTTGATTCGCGTTATGTCGCCCTCATGAAGTCCTTGATCGCTCGAACGCGCGAGCTGTTTGACTCTGGCCTGCCTTTGGCGCAGCGCGTGGATAGCGGGCTGCGCACGGATATCGAACTCTTCAGCCGCGGTGGGATAGCGACACTGGATGCGATCGAAGCATCGGGTTACAACACGCTTTCGCACCGGCCATCGCTTTCGAACTGGACTAAGGTTCAGTTACTCGGGCGAGCGCTTACGACGCGAGCTTTCGCGCGCCAGGCTGGCCCAGACGACAATCGTCCAACTATTGTTGCGACGCTGACCCCGCCAGATGTCCGATCCGCAAGTGCATCCGGTGTCGTGGCAGCGCGCGAGCCTCAACCTGAGGTTGCTTTTGTGGTTGCCTCCTACGCCGAATGCAATCGCATCGCGCGCGCGGCGCGGAGCAGCTTCTATCTCGCGTTTTTCGGCTTGCGCAAGGAAAAGCGCAACGCCCTCTGCGCCCTTTACGCCTTCATGCGCCTGGTGGACAACGTCTCGGACGAGCCCGGCGATGTCGAATCGAAACGCCGCGGCCTCGCGCATTGGCGCGCGCTGCTTGACGAAGCTGCGTCAGGCCGCACCGAGGGCCACGCGATTCTTCCTGCGCTCTCCGATACGATTGCTCGCTTCGAGATTCCCACGCGCTACTTTCACGACTTAATTTTGGGCGCGGAAATGGACCTGACGGTGGCGTCCTATGCTACATTCGATCGTCTCTCGGAGTATTGCTACCGCGTCGCGGGCACCGTCGGGCTTACCTGTCTGCACGTTTTCGGCTTTCGCGACCCGCGTGCTCCGGATTTGGCCGAGCGCCTGGGCCTGGCGTTCCAGCTCACGAATATTATTCGCGATGTGCAGGCGGATTATGAGATGGGGCGCGTCTACTTGCCGCTGGATGATCTCGCGCGGTTCGGCATTCTCGAGCAGGATTTACGCGGTCCGCTGAAACCGCCCCTTCGCGATCTGCTGGCGTTTGCCGCGGATCGTGCATGGCGTTTCTATGAGGAAGGCGCTCCGCTGGTCGCGCAAGTGGACCCGGACAGCAGGGCGACCTTGTGGGCGTTGATCCGGACGTACAGCAGCTTGCTCGCGCGGATCGAAGAGCGCGGGTTCGATGTTTTCTCCTCGCGCGTCTCCCTTTCGAGCGCCGAAAAATTACAATTTCTCCTGACGGCTGGGATGACGGGCTGGTGGAAGAGGGATGCCATCGCAAAGCGTTCTGGTGATCGGCGGCGGTCTGGCGGGCCTGGCCTCCGCCGTCGCGCTGGCTGAAGCAGGAGTCGAAGTCCAGTTGTTTGAGAAGCGTCCGCACCTGGGCGGTCGCGCCACTTCTTACACCCTGCCTGACGGCACCGAAGTGGACAATTGCCAGCACGTGACGCTCGGCTGTTGCACGAACCTCGCGGATTTTTATCGACGTGCCGGGGCCGGCGGGAAAATACGTTTCTACGACCGTCTCTATTTCGTGGACGGCGCGGGGCGCCGCTCGACGATCGAAGCGTCGAAGCTTCCACCGCCGCTGCACATGGCCCCGTCGTTTCTTTTTTTTGGCGCTCTGACCTTCGCGGACAAACGAGCTATCGCGAAGGCGCTACTCGCGATCGCGTGGTCGGGCGGCAGGCCGGCGGAAATCGATTCGCTTTCGATGCTTGATTGGTTGAAGCGCATGAAGCAAACGCAGGGTGCGATCGAACGTTTCTGGCGCGTGGTGCTGGTCAGCGCGCTCGATGAAGAGCTGGGGCGGACGGACGCGCGCTACGGAATCGAAGTTTTCTGGAAGGCGTTTCTTGGCAGCCGGGGCGGGTATCGGGTTGGCATTCCGTCGGTGCCTCTCGGCGATCTCTACGAAGGCTGCCGCGAGGCCATCGAGCGCCGCGGGCGTCCGGTGCGTTTGCGCTCTGGAGTTCGCGAGATTCGCATTCGCCACGGCCGGTTCGCGGGTGTCCTGCTTGAAGATAGCTCGGAGGTTTCGGCGGATGCCTGCGTCGTTGCCGTGCCGCACAACACGCTGCTCGGGCTGCTACCGAAGGAGATGGGCGAGCCGGGCGGAATGCTGGAGGGCCTGCAGCACATTCGGAGTTCTCCGATCACCGGCGTTCATTTTTGGTTTGACCGTGAAGTGATGAAGGAACCGTTTCTCACGCTGCTCGATCACACGACTCAATGGGTGTTCAACAAGACGCTTTTGTACGGGGAAGCGGCCACAGGCGGCCAGTACCTGCAACTGGTCATCAGTGCGTCGTATGATTTGGTTCCGCGTTCCCGGCAGGAAATCATCGATCTTTGCAGGCGAGAATTGGCGGACATCCTACCCGCTTCGCGCGAGGCCAATCTCAGGAAGGCCACGGTGATTAAAGAGGTCATGGCGACGTTTTCGCCCGAGCCTGGCGTGGACCGCTACCGCCCCACGCAGAAAATCGGCGTGGAGAATCTGTTTCTCGCGGGCGATTGGACCCAGACCGGCTGGCCTTCGACGATGGAAGGCGCGGTCCGCAGCGGCTATCTGGCGGCGGAGGCGGCGCTCACCGGCTTAGGCCGGCCGCAAACGTTCCTGCAACCGGATCTGCCTTTCGAGGGATTTTCGAAATCATGGGCGGAGCGAAAGAATTCGCGCGGATAGAGAGCTAGTGGAAACCGGGCACGATGGGAACGGGCCAGCTCATTAACCAGCGGTCACAGCGCTTTTTTGTACTCTACGCGAAGATGCCGTTTGACACAGGGCTTTCCGGGGTATCATGGGACAACCCCCAGGAGGATTTTCATGGAGCGGAAGTATAGGCAGCGGGGTTATAGCGACCGCGAAGCCGAAGATAAGAAACGTGCGCGCACAGAGCGACCCGACCGGCCGAGCGAGCCGCGTCCGAAGCAAGACATGCTTGGGCCGCGCACGCCGCGGATGGTCGGAACGGTGATGAGGGCTCGGTGTTCGAGTTGCGGCGCGGTGCTTGCGCCGGGGTTCGATCAGAACGGTGCATGTCCTCGCTGCAATTTTGAGCTGCATTCGTGTAAGCAGTGCGTTCACTTCGATACGGGAAAGCAGTTCGAATGCACGCAGCCGATCACAGAGCGAATTGCGAAGAAGGACGCGAAGAACGATTGCACCTTCTTCGAGTTCCGCATGACGGTCGAGAAGGACACTTCGCCGGTGACGTACGCTACGAACGCTCCCGCGGCTCCTGCTGCCGCCAGACCCAACGACGCGCGCACGGCTTTCGAGAACCTCTTCAAGAAGTAGCTCCCTTGAATTTCGACTGACGACATTTCCGCGTGTGGAGGTGTGTGCGCCGAATTCGCGCGCAGGTGTCGCCGCCAGTCAAGGCTCTATTTGGGCGGAAGAGGAAAGAGGGTCGGCTCGCTGGAAGGCGCGTCCGCGATGGCTTCCAGTTCAGGGTAACGATGGCGGAGCGGCTCAGGGACCTTGACCTTGTTGTGCGTGAGCATGTGGATCAATTGCAGCGCGTTGACGACGCCCTTGCCCTCAAAATGATTGTTCGTGATCACAAAAGTAGTCTTCGTATGCTCGGCGACATGCTCGATTCGCCGTGCCCAGGGCAAAAGCTCCTGCTCGGAATAAAGATAGTTGTAGCGCTCGTAGCCGGGCATATCCGGGTCGTCGCTGAACCAAGTATCCTCGCGGCGCCCGTGCAATCGGACGTAACCCAGCGCCGAAGTGGCGCGTTCGCCCGGCTTGATCGAACGGCCGATCAGCGGTTGGTCAATGTTGCAGATTCCGACGCGGCGTTCGTGCAGAAATTCGTAAAACTCCGGCTGCGCCCAGGACGAATGCCGCACTTCGACGACGAGAGGATAATCGCTGAACGTACCGAGAATCTTCCTCAGGCGTGCAAGATTTTCAGTCGTGTTGTGAAACGAGAAAGGAAACTGAAGCAGGACCGCTCCGAGACGTCCTGCGGCCTGGAGCACGTCAAAGCCGGTGCGAACCAGTCTCTCATCGGCGGCAGTCGCTCCCTCTTCGTGGGTAAACTTCTGCCAAAGCTTGGCGGTGAAAAGAAATCGTGGATTGGCCGCAACGCGCTCGAGCCACTGCGCCACCATCTCCGGCCGAAGCGGATTGTAGAACGACGTATTGATCTCGATTGTGTCAAAGAATTCGGCGAGATACGCCGCCTGGTGGAATCCGCGCGGGCGCCGGGCGGGGTAGACGATTCCGCTCCAATCGGAGTAGGACCATCCGGCAGGGCCGACGAGAATCCCGCCCGGCTTTGCACCGCTCGAGTTTGATTTCGATGGCATGAACGACTGGCCGGCAGCCTCATATCGAGCGTATGACGCAGTCCGCGGGGATGTCAATTCGCGCGATGGCGACCGCCGTAGTTGCGTGGCGCGGTCCCCGGCGATACTCTGGACGTGCCGCCATGCGAAGGCCGCCTCAGGTTGCCGTCCAATTCGCCAGAAGGTGCCTCAATGAAAATCACCTACAGCCAAATCGAAGCTGCCGATCGCGCGTCAATTGAGAAAGAGTTTGCGCGCCATATCGAGAAGCTCAACCGCTTGCTGAAACGGTACGATCCCGATCTCGTTCAGCTCCACTGCACGCTTGAAAAGACGCCGCACCGGATCGAGTTCGCCTTTTCCCTGAACCTGACGCTTCCGTCCGGATCGCTGCAGGCAACCGGCCGCGGCGCGGACGCCCGAGCGGGCGCGAAAGTCGCGTTCGCCGAAATTGAAAGCCAGGTGAAAAAGCACCAGGAAAAACTGCGCAAGGACTACGTCTGGAAACGAAAACGCCCGCGCGGCGTCTTGAAACCCGGTGAAGCCCCGTACGCGGACTGAGGCGGATTGGCAAAATCACCGGATCCTGGCGGGGGTAGCCCGTTTCGCATGCACACGCCAGAATCAAACGCCGTTCGAAGCTGACGCTGTGAGTAGCCCGTGATCGCAGCGGCGGCTGCACAGCGTCTCGAATGAAAGCCCGCATCCACCGTTACCAACTTCTGGTGTACCCGATGCTCGTCGTGGTGTACCACGGAGCCGTCACGATTTTATTGAACGTCTCCTGAATCCATATGGAATGGTGATCGGTGAAGTGAATGACGGCGCCTAAGGAATCACCGTTGTAAAAGTGATTCTGAACGTGGGTGTTGCCGGTGAAGCTGCTGATGCCCACTTGGACCCATGTAAACGCGCTAACTCGTTTCGTCTTGGGCAGGCCGAAATTCTTCATGATCCCAACGCTCTCCGTGTGCGAGCCGAAATCGGAATGCCAAAACCCGGGACCGGCGTCCTCATACGTGTACGCGAACGTAATCTCGTCTCCGATTGGATCTTTCTTCAAAAAACCGAAGGTGTGACCGATGCCTATATCGTAGTTCGCCTTGGGCAAGAGCCCCGGCCGCACGAAGTCTGATCCGAGCATGATGAATAGGTCCGTGCTCGTCCCCGCATCTTGCGTACTGGTAGGAGTCGAAGTTTGCGGTTGGTCCTGCGCCTTACAGGCGGGGAGCAGGATCGACATGAGACTCGCGGCAAAAATGGTTCTTACAACCCTCCTGGACAAAGTAACGACAGGCACCATTGGTGTCGCCCCTGAAGAGTAGATTTAAGATTCCTGGGACCCTGCAACGTCGGAAACCGATTACACACCCTTGAACCTACGGAATGCATAAGTGCGCCATAAACTTTTCGTAACGTTGCGTTTGTGACTCGCGGGTTCAATTCTTTTCCGCGCAGGGTGCGGTGTGATCAAGCGAAGAGAGGTTCGGAAAGTTACTTCTTCGGGCGGACGGGGTCGGCCTTGGCGGGGTTCTCGAAGCGATATCCCACCCACGGGTCCGTGACAATGTAGCGATGCTTGCGCGGATCTGGCTCGATCTTCTTGCGCAGCTGGTTGACGAGGACGCGCAGGGACTCCATCTCTTCTCCGTAGTCCGGACCCCAAACCGTTTGGAGCAACCAACGATGAGTCAAAGTTTTCCCCTCGTTCATCACGAGCTGGCGCAACAACTCGAACTCCTTCGGAGTCAGATGAACCGTACGCCCCTTTGCGGCGACGGTGCGCCTTTCGAAATCGACGCGCAAGTCGGGCGATACAAAAAGAGGAAGAGCCTCCGATCCGGCCCGGCGCAAATTCGCGCGCACGCGAGCAGTAAGCTCTTCCGCGCCGAAGGGCTTGACGATGTAGTCGTCCGCGCCAGCATCGAACGCCTGCACTTTGTCGCGTTCGCTGCTCCGTACGGTCAGCATGATGATAGGGATATCACTCGTGCGGCGAATCTCTTTGCAGGTCTCGAATCCAGACATGCCGGGCAGGTTCACATCCAGAAGAATCAGCTCGACGCGCTCTTTGCGGATCAAATCGAGCGCTTCCTCGCCCGACCGCACGTCGATGACCACGAAGCCCTGCGGGATCAGGATTGCGCGCAAGGCCCGACGGATCTGAGGGCTGTCATCCACGATCAGAACCGGTTCGGCATTCACGGCCGCACCGGGCAGCCGCATTGTCGTGGCAGGCTGAAGAACTCCGGCAGTTTGCATTGGCTTTCACTCGTCATCGCGAACCCATGGGCCCACCGCACCGCCGGAAGCAGCGATTCAAGCCTTCACATTTCGCTTTGCCGATTTCTTCAGCACGGGTTCAAACCGATAGCCGAACTGATGCTCGGTGTGAATGTAGCGAATACGATCCGGATCCTTCTCAATCTTTCTACGCAACTGATTGATTGTGACCCTGAGGCGCTGAATTTCGCTGGTGTATTTCGGCCCCCACAAAGATTGGAGCAATATTTGGTGCGAAACCGGCTTTCCCTCATGCAGCATGAGGTATCGCAAGAGCTCGAATTCACTTGGCGTGAGATGCACCTGCTCCGAGTCAACGATCACTCGGCGGCGCTCGAAATCAACCTTCAAGCCGGCGGACTCAAACACGGCAATCGTGTCCGAGCCAGACGTTCTTCTTCGCAGCGCGTGGATGCGTGATAGGAGTTCCTGGATGCCGAAAGGCTTCACAAGATAGTCGTCCGCACCGGCGTCGAACGCTTGCACTTTGTCTTCTTGCGTACGAAGAACGCTGATCACCAAAATCGGGACGTCGAAGATTACGCGAATTCTCCGGCAAGCTTCCAGGCCGCCGATGCCCGGCATTTTCAGATCCAGCAGAACCAAATCCACGGCGCCGCCCGATTGAACTTCCTCTAAAGCTTCCTCCCCCGTGCGCGCTTCGACCACGACGTATCCCGCACTGGTCAGAGTCGTACGCAAAGCACGGCGAACCTGCGGATCATCATCTACCAGGAGAACTTTCGCGTGATTCGTCGGAGCGCTTTTCACCGGCGGCGGTAAGTGCGATGTCTCTATCAAGTGTGACATCTCCTTGCACCGATCCCTGATGCGCTTGGAGCGCCGACCAGAGTGTCACACGAGTGAGATAAGAAACCCGTTAACCATTCCTAAGGATTATGTAAGCCACAGCGCATTAGGAAGTCATACGTTTCGCGTAAGCGATTCAGTGCCGCCTGTCAATTCACCCAATCACTTCATTGAGTTTGACCGTAAGTACAGGTGACCTTACCTTGTGCCTCACTTTATTTTGACAATTATGCAATTTACGAATGCGAGGACTGTGGGCGCGTGAAGCCGGCCCCGCGAAACAATTGTTGGAGCAAGAGTGAGGCCAACGACGCGAAGTGCGGCCCTTCATGAAGTGAAGATGGGCAACGAGAAGGGTAACCATTTCGACCCGTCAAGCGGCGCGCGCATTTTTACGAAAACCTTATCGCGCGCTTATGCATTCCGTAGGTGCGAAGAAGTTTAATGGCGAAGATCGAGCCGGAGTTGCCACAACGTGAACTTGAGCGAAAACGGATTTGCGGATTTGCATGGCAGCACAATCGAGCCTGCTGCGCAACGGAGTCTTCGTTGGGATCTGACTCGAGCGGACGGCCGTCCAGTGCCGCCCGTTCGGTCAGGCGCTTCGCGGACGCAGGCGCCGTCTCGGCCACGGCGCCTGCAAAAACTTCACAGCGAGTTCATTAAAGGATTCGCTAACGGTTGCCGAAGAGAAATCAGTAGTTAACGACAACTCAGGGAGGCACATCTTGAACAGAACAAGCTGCACACTTCAACCAGAAAGGGATCGAGGCGTAACAATCGCGAAAGCTCCGTTGCGCAGGACTGCGGAGCTTCTAGCTCTTGCGTATGTACTTGTCCTCGTGTTCGCATTTGCACACGTCTCGCGATGTTACGCACAGGTACAAACCCAAACTCCGGTCCGGGCGCAATTGGCTGGCCTCAACGATGCTGCGCAGCCGCCGCCTGCCGCATCCACAAATGCCCCGCCTGCCGCGACGACTGCTGGTGCCGCGACCAACAACACCGCGTCCGACAAGTCTGCAAACGCTTCGGAGTCCGAGGCAACGGCCGCGATCACGAAAGAGCTTGAGGCCATGGAAAAGCGCATCGAGGAACTTGAGGCGGCACTAAAGGCCCGCGATGCGGCAGCTGCGGCATCAGCTCCAGTGCAGCCAACGGCGGGTACTCCCGCAAACGCAGATGCGCAAACGCAGGTTGTGACCCCGCCGCCAGCGGATTCCGCTGCCGCAGCTGGACCAAATATTGGCGCAGAAACAACAACAGCGTCGGCGCCCTTTCCCGGCGACTGGACCTGGCTGAACGGCAACCCGCGTACCAAGGACACGCCGCTGGCTACAAAGTACTTCACTCCTGAGTTCAGGTCAGACGTCAATTACACCGAAGACTACAACCAACCGAAGGACCACTCGCTTGGCGGGTCAACCGAGACCTTCCGGAGCGGCGAGGTCTCATTGGAGCAGCTGAGCTTCGGCGGTGATCTGCGCATTGACAACGTTCGCGGCCGAGTCTTGACGATGTTCGGGCTATTTGCCACGACGACGCCGCGGAATGACGGCAGCGCGGGTGTTGGCCAATGGGATTACAACGATGCATACAGATACGTCTCGGAAGCGTGGGGCGGATATCACTTCAACGTGAACCACGGGCTCAACATCGATGCGGGGATCTTTGTGTCGTACATCGGCCTTTTCAGCTACTACAACTTCGACAACTGGACATATCAACCGTCTTACGTTTCTTCCAACACGCCGTGGTTTTTCAACGGCGTGCGGATACAGTGGTTCCCCACGGACAAACTGAAAATTGAGCCCTGGATTATCAACGGCTGGCAATCGTACGCAAAAACTAACGGCCACCCGGGTTTGGGAGGGCAGATTCTATGGCGTCCGAAGGAGTGGGTTTCGATGGTCTTCAACAACTACGGCATGGGCACCGATACGCTGGGTGTCCCTGGACGCTCGCGCATTCACACGGATGATAGCCTCGAAGTCAGGTACTACAACAATCCGGAAAATCTTGGCCTGGACAAGATGGCCTTCTCATTAACAGGCGACCTAGGGTGCGAGTATGGCGGTGGCGTGAGTTGCCACAACGACAGCAATGGCCATCCGAAACAGATGTTCGCAGGGTGGATGCTCTACGATCGTATGTGGTTCCACAAGGATCTATTCGGGATAACTCTCGGCGGCGGAAAGATGGATAATCCGGGCCGCTATCTGACCCTCCTGCCCCCGATCAATGGCGCAACCGCGGTCTCTGGCTCGCCGTATTTCATCGCAAGTCCAGGGGCTCCCATGAAAGCCTGGGATAGCACGGTTACGCTCGACTGGATGCCCTCTCAATTTGTGACCTTTCGCTTCGAGACGGGATACCGCTACTCGAGCGTACCTTACTGGACAGGCCGTGGGGGAATCACGCCTCCTGGTGGCAACGTCGCGCCTATAGCTAACAACGGAGTCGTAGGTACCGGTGCGAGTTACATCTGCACGAATGGAGCGACGTCCGCGGTTTCTGACTTTACACCGTCGGGAAACGGCTTTACCACGGACAACGCACTCGGTGCCGTCTCAGCCTCCTGCAACGCACAATACAGCACCTCAACCAGCACCTGGACATCCTGGCAGCCGGATCTCCGGAAAAGCCAGTTGGTGAACACCATCTCCATCATGGTTAAGTTCTAGGCAATGAGATGAGCGACATGAGACAGGGCGGCGTTCGAACTTGTTTTGAAATCGAACGCTGCCCGCGTCTCTCGAACGCGCTCGCTTCAGGCGCTGACGCTTTACAAATCCTTGAGGCGTTGCTTATCACTTTCGTAGACGTGACGGTGTCCAATGGATTTCGTTCGCGAGGAAAACTGCAGCAAGCGGTCAGGTAACGTCCGAATGAAAAGTGCATCGAGGCAAATAACCATTCTCCTTATCGCGATGGTAGGCGTGAGCGTGGTTCTTGCGAATAGCGCGCGTGGCTGGGCTGCGTCGCGCGAGGGTGAATTGGCATCCGCGATAGCGGCGGACCCTTTACCAAACGTTCTGTCCACGCCCGAGAGTGGCCTTCTCATGGGAATTACGATGGCGGACTTCACGGGTGACACGCATCCCGATCTTGCAACGGTCGAATTGAATGGGTTCGATTCAGTTAACGCGCTATACGTGGTCGAGGTTCGGTTTTCAGAGGGTGGGCGTCAGTTGCTGCGACTAACCGCTCCGTTCGGTGGCCTACTTATAACTGCCAAGGACGTGACGGGTGACGGGAATCTAGACCTGGTGATCCATGCTGCGCGATCTGGCGCGCCTCTAACCGTTTTTCTAAATGACGGCAGCGGCCATTTTACCGCAGCCGAGCCGACCGCTTTCACAGATGTCGTCCGGCAAACTACTTCCGGACAGGAATTTACGACGGAGCGTTTCTACTTTAACGCCACGCTCATTTCGCCAAAGTTGAAGACGATCAACTGTCATAGCGCGTCCGAGCGCCATCCCCGAGAACAGGGTCGCTCTTATTTCTACGCAACTTGCCAAGCTCCGTTTCATCGAGTTGTTCCCTTCGGCTTGGACCGGGCCCCACCCACGATCGCGTAGGTATTCATTCAGACCGCTGCGAGGAGTTTCGAGACGACTTAATCAGTCCGAGCATTACGGGTGTATCCGATTATGGTCGCAAAGAAGCTCGGTCTTGTTTGGGAGGGAAGATGCACAGTAATAAGTCTTGCATGGTATTGCCTTTGCCTATTGTGGCCGTGCTGGTAGCCCTGTTTGTGTCCGGCTGTGGCACGAAGGACAACGTGGCGGCTGAAGCTCCGCCTCCTGCAACCGTGGTCCAAGGTCTGGATGTAACGCATTTCTCCGTGGACCATCCGGAGCGGTACCCACTGGCAACGGCGGCGCGGTACGAAGCCCCGTCAAAATTGGTGGTGACGGGGTCGGTGTATCCCGACGTCTCCCGCACGGTTCCGGTCGTCACCTTGGCCTCCGGTCGCGTCGTCGATATCCGCGCGCGTCTCGGCGACACGGTCAAGAAGGGGCAGGTGCTCTTGCGCATACGCAGCGACGACGTTGCGGGAGGATTCGACGCCTACCGCAAGGCCGTCTCGGATGAGCTTCTCGCGCGAAAGCAGTTGGATCGAGCCAAGCTGCTCTACGAACATGGCGCCATTGCGACGCAAGACTTGGAAGTCGCCCAGGACACCGAAGATGACGCAAAGGTCACCCTGGATACCTCGACCGAGCATCTGAAATTGCTTGGGAATGACCCTGACCATCCCAATGGAATTGTCGACATAACGTCTCCCGTCTCTGGACAGATCACCGACCAGGAAGTGGTGAATGGCAGCACCATACAAAGTTATTCGGCCAATCCATTCACGATTTCAGATCTTTCGGACGTCTGGATCGTCTGCGATGTGTATGAGAACGACATCCCGACAATTGGAGTCGGTCAGGGGGCTGAAGTTCGTCTCAATGCATATCCGGATACGGTTCTGAAAGGTCGAGTCACCAACATCGGAGCGCTCCTCGATCCCACCATTCGGACCGCGAAGGTCCGCGTTGAGATTCCGAATCCTGGAACGATGATGCGCATTGGAATGTTCGCGACGGCTACGTTTTACGGTTTGAAAAAGCAAACGTACACGTCGGTGCCGGCCACGGCGATCATTCATCTGCACGATCGTGATTGGGTCTATATGCCGGCGCCCAACAACATGTTCCAGCGCGTGGAAGTGAAGAGCGGAGATCAATTGCCGAACCAGATGGCGCAGGTTCTGTCCGGATTGCAGCCAGGGCAGAAGGTCGTGACGAACGCGCTGGCGCTGCAGACCGCCATCGACAATGAGTAACGCTCATATCGAGATGCCAAGTACAGGGCCCGGAAGATGATTCGCGTTCTAGTAGATTTTGCGCTGAACAACAAATTCGTTGTGCTCGCGCTGGCGGTGCTCCTGACGCTGTGGGGCGCTGTCTCATTTCACAACCTTCCGGTTGAAGCCTACCCGGACATCGCCGACAACTACGTCTCAATCATCGATCAGTGGCCCGGTCGTTCCGCCGAGGAAGTGGAGCAACAAGTCACGATTCCAGTCGAGATCCAAATGAACGGGATTCCGCACCTGACCGTGATGCGTTCTGAATCGCTCTTTGGTCTCTCGCTGATCACGCTAGTCTTCGACGATCAATCCAGCAACGACTGGAACCGGCAAAAAGTCCTCGAACGAATGACGCTCGTCACCGTACCTCAAGGTGTGCAGCCGCAGATCGGCACCGATTGGAGCCTCACCGGCCAGATATATTGGTACACCATCCGCAGCACGAATCCGCAGTACGACCTCATGGACATGCGGAGTATCGAAGACTGGGTCCTACTGAAGGAATTCAAATCCGTGCCCAACGTAGTGGACGTGAGCGATTTCGGAGGCACGGCGCGCGAGTATCAAGTCCGCGTGGACCCCGCCAAGCTCGTTTCCTACGGATTGAGCATCGGCCAGATTGAACAGCAGCTGACGAATAACAACGTCAACGCCGGCGGCAGTTTCGTCGAAAGCGGCATGCAACAAGTGAACGTTCGTGCGCTCGGGCTCGTCCGCAATTCGCAGGACATCGAGCAAACCGTTTTGACGAACAAGGCCGGGACGCCCATTCGCATAAAAGACATCGCCGAGGTCGGTTGGGGGCCGCGGATCCGATTGGGACATATGGCCCGCGCCACTCACCGCCCCGACGGCGTTATTGTCGACGAGGACGATGTCATTGAGGGCGGCGTGCTGATGCTCAAGGGCGCGGAGGAAGGGCCCACGCTCGAAGGGATTCACCAGAAGGTGGATGAACTCAATACGAGGATTTTGCCGGAAGGGGTCAAGGTCGTCCCGATGCTGGATCGGAGCGATCTACTACGCTACACGCTGCACACCGTGATGGATAACCTCGGCGAAGGAATGATCCTGGTGACGATCATTCTCCTGATTTTCCTAGGCAATGTGCGTGCAGCGATCATCGTTGCCCTGACGATTCCGTTTGCATTGCTCTTCGCTTCGATTTGTCTCGACCTAAGCCACATTCCTGCCAACCTGCTCTCGTTGGGCGCGCTCGATTTCGGAATGGTTGTGGATGGCGCCGTCGTCATGGTCGAAAATATTGTTCGACATCTCAGCCACCACAAGAATGGCGGCGTTGCGAAGAGCCCTATGGACGCCATTCGTGAGGCGTGCCACGAGGTTCAGCGTCCGGTCTTCTACGCCATCCTGATCATCATTACGGCCTACATGCCGATTTTCACGCTGCAGCGCGTCGAGGGCCACCTCTTCAAACCCATGGCTTGGACCGTTGCTTTCGCGCTGCTCGGGGCCATGACGTTTTCCATCCTGATCGCGCCGGTCCTGGCCAGCATCCTGTTTCGCGGCGAGGTCAAGGAATGGCGAAATGTCGCCATGGTCTTTCTCACCGATCGATATCGAAAGTCGCTCCGGTGGGCCGTCGATCATCGCGTGTTTACTTTGGGGGTTGGCGTTGTTTCCTTAATTGCCGTGCTTTTTCTCACCTTCAGCGGGATTATCGGCTCCGAGTTTCTGCCTCATCTTGACGAAGGAGCGATCTGGGCGCGCGGAACGCTTTCCAACAGCACCGGCTACACGGAAGGCACGCGCTTTGCCAATCAATCGCGACTTATTTTTGCCTCGTTTCCTGAAGTGACGACGGTCGTGTCGCAGTCCGGAGCGCCCGACGATGGAACAGACACTGGGGGATTCGGCGACACGGAATATTTCATTGATTTGAAGTCGAAAGATCAGTGGCGGCCGGTTTTCCGCAAGGACAAGGCGGAGTTAATTGCCGCCATGAACCGCGAAGTTTCAAAATTGCCTGGGGTCTTCTGGAATTTTTCGCAGCCGATCGAGGACAACGTGGACGAAACGCTCACGGGCACGAAAGGGGGCTTGGCAGCCAAACTCTTTGGCCCGGATTTGACTGTTCTCGAATCCAAAGCCGACGAAATGAAGGCCGTCATGGAGAAGATCCCAGGGGTCAAAGATCTTGGAGTTCAGCGTGATACGGGCCAGCCGAATCTCGACTTCACGATTGATCGCGCCGCCTGTGCCCGTTGGGGAATCAACGTCGCGGACGTACAGGATGCGGTCCAGACCGCCGTCGGCGGCAATGCCGTCAGTCAGGTCTTGCAGGGCGAGGCGGTTTATAACCTCGTTGTCCGCTATCAGCTGCCCTATCGGGACACCAGGGAAGCCATCCAGAATATTCGACTTCTGTCTCCCACAGGGGAGCGAGTCTCGCTCGGCCAGCTAGCCAAGGTCGAAATTCGAGATGGCGCCTATGACATCTACCGCGAAAAAAACACTCGGTACGTCGCAGTCCGCTTCGAAGTCCGCGACCGCGATCTCGGAACGACGGTTGAGGAAGCCATCGATAAAATCAATAAACAGGTCCAGCTCTCGCGCGGATACTACATTCAGTGGTCGGGCGAATATGAGAGTGAAAAACGAGCCGAAAGGCGCCTGCTGTTCATTGTTCCGCTTACGATTCTCCTGATCTTCGTCATTTTGTACACCATGTTTCAATCGTTCAAATGGGCGCTGCTTATCCTTGCTAACGTCGCCATGGCTCGCATTGGAGGCTTGGTCGCGCTGCTCGTGACCGGCACTTTCTTTAGCGTGTCCTCTGGCGTAGGATTTCTCGCCCTGTTCGGCGTGTCGGTGCAAACCGGCGTCATCATGCTCGAATATATTAATCAACTGCGTGCGCGTGGCTATGCGCCCGCGGAGGCCGCCGTCGAAGGAGCAATCCTGAGGCTTCGGCCGATCATGATGACGATGCTCGTGGCGACCTTTGGACTACTGCCGGCCGCGATGTCGCACGCCATCGGCTCCGACTCACAACGCCCGTTCGCCATCGTGATTGTCGGCGGACTGATGTCCGATCTGGCACTCAGCATTTTCCTGTTGCCCACATTGTACGTGTGGATTGCCCGCGACGGAGACAAGCTGCCTGAACCGGAGGCATCCCTTGAGGCTTAGACTTCAGCTCAAAACTTCGCGCAGTCGCCGCGTCACCGCCGCGCGGTTCCTCATTGTGTGCTCAACGTTGCTGTATGCCGCTCCCGCGCCGATGGCTCGTGCTCAGGTTGCCGCGTCGTCGCAAGGGCCGGTCAAAATCACGCTCGACGACGCCATTCAATTGGCCCTGAAGCACAATCACAACCTGCTGGCGGCCCAAACTACAATTCAGCAGGACGAAGCCCTGGAAACACAAGCGAACCTGCGGCCGAATCCGGACATTTTCGGGGATTGGGAATACTTGCCACTTTTCACTCCCAGCATGTGGACCGGATCGTACCTCGAGAACTCGACGGAGGCGGACCTAGGCCTTAGTTATCTTTTCGAGCGCGGCAAGAAACGTCAACATCGCCTACAGGCTGCAAAAGACGTCACTGCGCAAGCGCGCTCTCTAGTTGCCGATAACGAACGCACTTTGACTTTCAACGTCTCCTCTCAATTCTTCAATGTCCAACTGGCCGAATCGACTCTCGAACTCGCCGAGAGAGATGTAAGAAGCTTTCAGCAGACCGTGGACATCAGCGAAGTTACGTACAAGGCCGGCGGTATGAGCGAGGACGATTTTCTAAAGATCGAGCTGCAATTGCTGCAGTTCCAGTCCGATTACGAGCAGGCGATGATGGCCAAGGACCAGGGACTCGACGATCTGCGAAACATGCTCGGATATGACTCGGTGCCTGCGGATTACGATGTGGCTGGTCTGTTCGATTACCAACCCGTGAACGCCAATCTCGAGGACCTTCAGATGAAGGCCTTGCAGGACCGGCCTGATCTTCGCGCGGCACAGCAGGGTGTTACCGCCGCAACGAGCCAGTGGGAATTGCAGAAGGCGGATGGCAAAGTGGACGTCACCGGTCAGGGCAACTATTCGCACGTCAACAGTATCAACACTGCGACCGTTTACGTAAGCGTTCCGCTGCCAGTCTTCAACCGCAATCAAGGCAACATCGCACAGGCGCGTTTTGCCATCACGCAGACGCAGGAACAGGAAAAGGCAACCAGCGAACAGGTGATGACCGATGTGCACGATGCCTACATGGGCCTAAAAGAAAACGATCGCATTATCGTCCTTTATCGCTCGAGATATCTGGATGTGGCCGACAAAGACCGCGACATCAGCGAGTTTGCCTACCAGCACGGCGGAGCGAGCCTGCTCGACTTCCTCGACGCTGAACGAAGTTACCGAGCGACGCAGCTCGCCTACCGCCAGGCTCTCGCTTCGTACCTGATTGCTCTCGAACAGCTTCGCGAAGCGGTGGGAACAAGGACTTTGCCTTGATTTCGATTGGAATCCTTGCGGAGATGTGTGGCCTCGATTGGCGAGCTGGCCTGCGAAAGGAGCCGACTCTTGACGAAGAATGAGGTTCGCACACGAATCCTCCAGATCGGCATCGTACCGGCTGTCCGGGTTTCGTCGGAACACGTGGCACGCTTCGCCGCTGAGGCTGTGGCGGCAGGTGGGATTCCGATCGTAGAGATTGAGATGACGGTGCCGGGTGCGCTCGACGTAATCAAATACCTCGTTGAACACATTCCGGATATGACCGTGGGAGCTGGAAGTGTGTATGACGTCGAATCAGCACGCCGCTGCATCGGCGCGGGCGCGCAATTCCTCACAACCGACGGGCTCGACATGAGCATCATCGAATTCGCGAACAAAGAAGAAATAGCCGTGTGGCCCGCCGCGCTGACGCCAACCGAGGTTATCTCCGCCTGGAAGGCCGGTCCTGATTTCGTTAAGGTTTTTCCCTGCGCGCCGGTGGGGGGTGACAACTACATCAGGATTCTCAAGAAGGCGTTCACACACATTCCGCTGATCGCCGCCGGCGGCGTGAATCAACAGACAGCCCAGAAATTCATCGTGGCGGGAGCCAGCGCGCTCGGCGTGGGCGGAGAGCTAATTCCGGAGGATGCGCTGCGGCTCAAGCAAACGGCTCGCATTCGCGAATTGGCCCACCGGTTCGTGAAATTCGTGAAAGATGGCCGTGATCATCTCGCGGCGCTGAAAAAGAGGTCTCTGTCCGCCAAGTAGTGCCCGCACTCGACGCCATCTCACTGCTTTCAGATATCGCGACCGGCCCACCCTAAACGAGGAATTTACGGGAACCTTACGATTCCATTACGGTTTTCGTACGCGTGCCGGCCTAGCATCGCCAGGTCGAATGAGTCTGCTCATAACAACTTCGCTCCGCTCCGGTGACCTGCTCGATCACTACCGGCTCGAGCGCCTTGTGGCGTCTGGCGGTATGGCTTCCGTCTTCCGCGCGACGGACACCAAGACAGGCCGTCCCGTTGCCGTCAAGATCCCTCATCCTGACAAAGCCGGCAACGGTCCCGTTCTCGGTCGCTTCCACTCTGAAATTGAGATCGGGAGAAAATTGAACCACCCTGGACTTGTGAAGGTATTGCCCAACGACGGCGCCAGCCAGCGTTACGCCGTCATGGAATGGGTAGAGGGAAGACTGCTTCGAGAGATCATTGACGAGCAATGGAACCTGCCGATTGAACGGGCCATTCGAATCACGCTCTCGATCTGTGATGCGCTCGAGTACGTCCACGCCCATGGGGTTGTGCATCGCGATCTCAAACCGGAAAACGTCATGGTCGATGCCGAGGACAACATCAAGATTTTGGACTTCGGTATCGCCCGGGAAACAAGAGGGAACCTGTGGAATCGAGCGGTGCGTCAGGAGGCGATGGGGTCGCCGGGTTACGCGTCGCCGGAGCAGATAAAAGGTAAACGATCCGATGCCCGCGGCGACGTATATTCCCTCGCCCTAATGCTGTTTGAAATGTTGACCGGCGAAGTGCCGTTCTCGGGACTCGATCCCCTCACAGCCATGAACCTGCGGGTGCTGGTTGACGCACCGTCCCCGTGCGAAATCAATCCTGCGATCTCGCCGCGGCTACAGAGCATTGTGCATTGTGCTTTGGCACGCGACCCCGCCAAGCGCTACGCGAGCGCTCGGAAGTTCGCTTCCGACTTGTCGGCGACGCTTGCGGAAGAGCATCGAGCGCAGCCTCTGGAATCATTCGCCAACTTCTGACGACCGGTCGATTGGTAGGCTGAAACAAAAAATGGAACCCTCTCCTACCTTGCTGGTAGCGCCTATGGTGCCGGCGTGTGCTTCCACAATCGCCTTCGAGATAGCCAACCCCATTCCCGTTCCCTGGACACGGCAGCGGTGTTCCTCGCCCCGGTAGAATTTTTCGAAGATCCGCGCCAGTTCGTTCGGGCTGATTCCCGGCCCGCGGTCCGCGACGCTGAAAAAGACTAACCCGTGTTTTATTTCCGTGCGAATCGCGATGGGCGTTCCCGGAGAGGAGTAAATATCCGCATTGTTGATCAGGTGTACGAGCACCTTCGTTGCCCAAAACAGATCGGCCCTGATTGCCACCGCCTCATTCGCAATTCCACGTTCGATCGTCCTCGAGCCCAAAATCCCCCTGCAATCGTCCAGGGCCGCTTCAATCAGATCACCCACGGAATAGCGTCTGAAATCGAGCTGTGTTTCGCCGGATTCGAGCCGCGACATCTCGGATACTTCATCAACCAAGTGGTCGATTCGATCGCATCCTTCGTCGATCATCGTCAGGAGATCTCTGCATTGCTCCCGGTCAAAGTTCAAATCGGAAAGCATACCGGTTACGGAGATCTTCATCGCGGTGAGTGGTGTCCTGAATTCGTGCGTAATCGCATCCAATAACGCGGATTTCAGCCGCTCGTTCTCACGCAGCGCCTCGATTTTCCCTACTTGCTCGATGGCGCGGGCGCGCTCGATCGCAATCGTCACAAGCGACCCCAAAGACTCGAGCGTCGCCATGGAAAGCGCTGTTTCTGCGATGGCGATACCTCCGATCACGTTGAGGCCCATTTGCAATGGCACAAAGGAAAGGCCCTTGTCCGGTTCGATCTGGACATCCCTACAACCAAGGCTGGTTTTCAGATGTCGGGCATCGATCTGGTGCGAACCGCCGGGCGAGTAGAAGATTGTCTGCGCCTCGGTAAGGAGAAGAGCCGCGGCTCGCGCACGAAAGGCGTCCACGATGTCCGAGGGTATCGCGTTGCACAGCGCCAGCGAGTCTCCCGCGCTAAGGAGTCTCTGGCTCACGTCGTACAACTGTTCGGCTTCTCTCCGCTGCGTGTGAGCCTCCTTCGTTTGGCGGCGCGCCCAATCCGAAAGCGAGCTTCCGACAACCGATGTAACAAGGAACGCGGATAGCGCCACCCAATCTCGAGAGTCAGTGATGTTCCAGGTGAAGACCGGGGGAATGAAAAAGTAATCGTAAGCCAACGTGGCCGCTACCGACATCAGAATCGAAGTCCTGAGCCCACCAACCGTAGATGCAACGAGAATCGCCAGCAGGAACGCAAAGCCCACCGTTGTCAGGTTGGCGAGCGGCACGTGTCGAAAGATCACCGTGATCAGGAGAACTACAGCGAGACCCACGACAGGGGGGCCAATGGTTCTCGCGAAACGCTTGAACTTCGAAGCGTCGCGCTCGTCCGAGACACTGCTTTCGGCGGAATCACCGCGGGCATGGCGAGGGAAAGGCGGCTGACGAAGCCCGAAAGAAGCAGCCGGGTCAGGAGTCACGGACTTGGAGGACACAGAATCACCGCCCGCCGGGCTTTTGGGGCCAGCTCGGCCATTCGACAAATTCGCTCGCTAAGATTAGAACATTCGGACGACAGGTCAAGCCCATTAAATTTATGGATTGGGCCGATACAAAAGAGCATAAAGAATCCCTTATCTTCATCTTATGCGGTTCTTAGCAACAACTTACGGAGTTCGTATCTGTGTTGTCTATGATTTCCCTCAGGAGACTTACACAACGCGAACTTCGCGCGGATTCGGTTGTTCGATTCTACCCGCGATGCGCGCTGTAGGAAGCGACAAAAGTCCCGAGGAGATATCATGATTAAGAACGCGATGTACCCAATTGTTGTTGTAGTCGGCGTTCTCGCACTGTGCTCGATGTTTGCCAGACCTGCCAGTGCACGACCGGTGTCGCAACACGTCACTCTGACTGGATACGTAAGTTGCACGACGTGCCTGATGCCGAATGCGTGCAAGTCCCAGACGCGGCTTTCCTGCACCCAGACGTGGATAGGCCAGGGGGCTTCCTACGTGCTCGTCGTCGGCGACATGCACTATCGGCTGTCAGGGTTCGAGAAGGAGTTGGCAAAGGCAGCCGCGGAAAATTCAGTCACGGTTAGCGGAGATCTAAATGGCACAGATCTCGTGGTCACAACCGTGGACACAGCGCACAAGGTAAAGTAGTTCGTGGTAACGCAGGCGGTTCACAACCTCAGTGTCTGTCCGAATGGCGTCGTAAAGGACGTGGGTCCGTCGTGGCGATTGGCGGCGTGTTTCGTTAATCGCCACGATGAGACTGTCTCCGGCGTCACGGACCGGCAGATAGCCGAGTTAATCGTTTCCCGTCGGCTGCAAACACGGAAACGATCAGATGATCGCCTAGCGGAACACCCTTGCCGTCCACCGTCATTTCACACGTAACAAAGGGTATGGTGAAATCACGTCTTGGGATGGGGGTACTCGTGGATCCAGAGCAGTGAGCAACAAGCGAGGATAACACAGCAGGCCTCAGTTCCATTCCATCCTTCCATTCGACCTGGAATTTCACTGAATACGAATCACCTTGAAAAATAGAGGAAGGCGAATCTGATAAGGCGGCGGTGCATCGGTCGCCTTCAATGCGAATGGAGGTTTGCAGCGATTCGGGATACTCCGTCACTACCTTGCCCCGTTTTCTGTACTCGAACCGATTGTCGATCTCGATTCGCTGTAGATCCTGGAAGAAAGTCCCGGACGTCACCGTGCCGTTCAGGGCAAGACATCCATCGTCCAGGTGCAGAAGCTGTGCGCCGAAATCAATTGTGCCGCCGTAGATTGGATTATTCCCGCCAGCACTCGCGCCCATGGGAGACGCGCCGACGATTAAGGTAAGGAGAATCGTTTGAAGGTAACGGCATCGGCTCACGGTTTCTCTCCCTGCGAAATGGGTGAAACTTGCCGTCGCGATCCTGGCGCCGGAATTCCTATTATTGTGTGTGTGGATTATATATGTGCGCGGAGAGCGGGCGAGAATCGTTTCTTTATATGACGCTCATCACATTCATGGATGAGGCCAATCCGCAATCGTTGCAGGCTAAACTTCTAGAGAAAACTTTGACGGGGAAATCTTCTCAGGTCCGTGCTACAGGAATTCTCAGCGGCCTCATGGGCGCCGTCAGTCGACGAAAATGTTTTATTTGATTGCGACAGGCAGTGAAACCTGGAGTGACTACGTTGTTCATTTCTTGGTTCCCACATTGCTTGGAAATATTATCGGGGGCGTGTCCCCGGTCGCGTTTCTAGGTCACGCGCAGGCAGTCGGGGGAAAAGAAACGTCGTAATGGGATAAGAGCAATTATCCACGCGCTGACGAGAATCGGTTCGGGCACAATTACGGCAAGCAATTAAATTTAATTTGGCCTTCACGCGTACGAAGCGACCAGTCTACATCGAGCGGATTTTCATATAGCGCACGAAGTCGGGCAACATGCTGAGAGCCACAATGATCACAACGAGTGCGATGGCACCGAGAACGTAGTATCCAATAGGCATAACTCCTCCTGGCACGCTTCCGATCCTATTCTTTCCACGGCCCGGCAAAACATACAGTAAAGCCTGTATTTTTTCCAGTGATCCTCGACGTAAGCTGGGTTTCTGAGGAAGTTTCTTCACGCCTGTGGTAACGAATGCGAGGCCTAAGAAAACCGCGACAGACGATTAGGGGTTTCGGTACAATCCCGCCGGGCGCCAAGCATCAACGGCGCGTGTTCGGTTGGCCGCAGAGGTGCCTGCCACCGCATGGGCGTCATAACCGAAATCGATGTGCTTTGGATCACCGCCGGCCTTGGCTGTGATGGCGACACAATCGCCATGACGGCGGCAACGCAACCGAGTCTCGAAGACCTTATCTTCGGCGCCCTCCCGTTTGTTCCCAAGATCAAACTGCATAATCCATTCCTCGCCTATGAAAATGGCGAAGAGTTCATGAAGGTGTTTCATCTGGCTGCGCAAGGGAAGATCTCACCTTTCATTCTGGTGATTGAAGGCTCAATTCCTAACGAGAGAAACAAGAGCGAGGGCTACTGGGCGACATTCGGAACAGACCAGAAAACGGGCCAGCCAATTCTCACGTGCGATTGGATCGACCGGCTCGCGCCGAACGCCTGGGCGGTGATAGCAGCTGGGACGTGCGCGACCTATGGCGGCATCCACGCGATGGAAGGAAACCCAACGGGCTGCATGGGTCTTGCGGACTATCTTGGATGGAAATGGAAGTCCAGAGCGGATGTTCCGATCGTGTGTGTGCCCGGGTGTCCGGTACAGCCAGACAACATGACCGAGACAATCCTGTATTTGCTAAATATGGTGGTCGGTAGAGCGCCGATGATTCCTCTCGACGAAGCTTTGCGGCCCACGTGGCTGTTCGGCCAAACAGTCCATGAAGGATGTGACCGCGGTGGTTACTACGAACAGGCGGAGTTCGCGACGGAGTATGGTTCGATTCAATGCATCGTGAAGCTGGGTTGCTGGGGGCCGGTCGTCCAATGCAACGTGGGGAAGCGGGGTTGGATGGCAGGAGTGGGAGGCTGTCCCAATGTCGGCGGGATCTGCATTGGCTGCACGATGCCGGGATTTCCGGACAAGTTCATGCCCTTCATGAACCAACCTCCAGGCTCTCTACTTTCATCGAATGCAGTGGCGACGTATGGCAGAGCGATTCATGCGCTGCGGCGATTCACTCAAGCATCTTTGAATAAAGAGCCCAGGTGGAGAGGCCGGCCGGCGGAATAAAAAGCAGTGTTGCGGGAGCTCCATGATGAGTGGGAATTCCATTACGGGAAGCGATTTGACCCGTGAACTCGCACAGCTCGCGCTATCGCGCGAGACTAATTCCGGCGTGGTGGATGCGGAATCAACTCTCAAGGAATTGGCCGGTGTGTTTTTCGAGAGCCGTTTTGGGGCATCCCAATCAGCGGGCAAGCAGGGCGGCCAAACAGCAACCGAAGAAGATTCTACGGACCAGCCTCACAGCGTTGAAGCTAGATACCGCGTCCTCCTCGAACAAATCCCCGCCGTAGTTTTCATGGCCTACCTTGATAAAGGAATCGGCGAAGCCTACGTCAGTCCGCGAATCGAAGCCGCGCTCGGCTTTTCGCAAAGCGAATGGCTGGAAGATCCCATTCGTTGGTACGACCAGATTTATCCTGACGATAAGCAGCGCTGGAGCGCCGAAGCGGCAGAGATGTTTCTTTCAGGCAAGCCGCTCAAGTCGGCCTACCGAGTGCTGGCACGGGACGGAAGAGTTCTGTGGTTCCATTGCGAAGCTGAGATGATCCGTCGGGAAGACGGACGCCCATGGTTCATCCACGGCGTCGGCGTCGATATCACCGAGCAGAAGCATGCAGAGGAAGCGCTTCAAGAAGAGCGCAACGTCCTATCTGCGATTCTAGATATCGTCGGAGCGTTGATTGTGGTTCTCGATCCGGATGGACGCATCATCCGGTTCAATCGCACCTGTGAACAAACGACGGGCTATACCTTTGCAGAAGTTCGCGGAAGATTTGTGTGGGACCTGTTCCTGATGCCGGAAGAAGTGGATAGCTTCAAGGCAATTTTTGAGCAACCGAATTCCGCGCGGCTGTCGGGAGACTATCAGACGTACTGGCTGACGAGGGATGGGAGGTCCCGGTTGATCACCTGGTCGAGCAGGATTCTCGCGGGCAAGAACGGCGCAACCTCGCATGTGATCGTTACAGGAATCGACGTAACAGAACGCCAACGCCTCGAGAGGGCGATCCTGGAAGTTAGCGCACGCGAGCAACGCCGAATTGGAGAAGACCTCCACGATGGGCTGGGCCAGCACCTTACCGGCATCGCATTCATGAGCAAGGTTCTCGAAGGCAGGCTTTGCGAAAGTGCGCTCCCCGAATCGGGCGATGCCGCCAAGATTGTGAAGTTGGTGAACGAGGCGATTAACAAGACGCGGGAGCTTTCCAGAGGTCTTCTGCCGGTTGTATCCGACGCTCACGGTCTAATGTCGGCTCTGACGCGCTACGCGGAAGAGACGCAGGATCTTTTCCGGATCACTTGCCACTTCGAGTGCGGCGCCCCGGTTCTGGTCTACGATGTAAATGTGGCGACGCATCTCTACCATATCGCGCGGGAAGCCGTGAACAATGCGATTAAGCACGGAAACCCGCGCCGCGTCGTCATCCGCCTGTTCGGGGAGAATGAGGAAGGCACGCTCTCCGTGCAAGACGACGGTCAAGGATTGGAGGAGGCGCCTGCGAATCATGCAGGGATGGGCTTGAATATCATGAACTACCGGGCGAATATGATCGGTGGCTCCCTCGACGTGCGGAAGAACTTTACCGGGGGGACCACGGTAAGCTGCCTGTTTCCGCTCCATCGCCGGTTATGAGGGAGGGCGTATCTTGAACAAGAGCGCAGTCAGTCCATTGGCGTCGAAATATAGAATATTTCTTGTTGATGATCATCCGATCCTGCGGCAGGGGCTGGCGCTCTTTATCAATCGGGAACCGGATCTGATGGTGTGCGGCGAAGCGGACGGCGCGGCGTCAGCCCTGCAAGCGATCAGGAGCTCAATACCGGATTTTGTTATTTTGGACATTTCTCTTGACGGACCTGACGGCCTGGAACTCCTGAAGACGCTGCGTGCAAAATATCCGAGTTTGCCTGTGCTCATTCTTTCGATGCACGACGAATCAACATACGCGGAGCGGGCCCTTCGCGCGGGTGCCAACGGCTATATCATGAAGCAGGAAGCCACTGAAAAAGTGCTCACCGCAATTCGCCAGGTTCTGCGCGGAGATGTGTACGTAAGCGAACACTTGACCAGACGGATGTTGCAGCAATTTGTCCACGGCTCCATTTCGCCGCGCGATCCGGTCACGACGCTAAGCGACCGGGAACTCGAAGTCTACCGATTGATTGGTGCGGGCCACGGAACGAGGCAAATCGCCGATGAATTACACGTCAGCACCAAGACGGTCGAGTCCTACCAGGCCCACATCAAGGAGAAGCTCTCGCTTCGGAATGCCCGCGAGCTCGTCCAGCATGCTATCGAATCGTCCCTAAATGAAAAAGGTGCCTGATCCGATCTAAGTCGTAGAAGGCAGTCCCGTTTTGTCCGCCTGCAGCCAGCTCGATCCTTGAGGTCCCGTCAATTCGGCAAGTTTATGCATTTCCACTGGCCATAGGAAGTTCCCCTATGCAGTTTACCGGGAAGATTCCGATGGAGAATACAGCAAGCACCCGATTGAGACATATGTCTCCTCATTGTATTCCTCATCCCGTGAGGCTTGGGATCCGCGGGACAAATCTTCGAAATTCGCCACTCTGCACGCTGGGGTCGTGCCGGAACTCGTATTCCAAGTGTTTGATGCCCGCTCCCCGGCTGATCGTGTGCGCAACGCGCTTCCTCCAGATTGATTTAGGCTAGAAAGGAGAAATCAGGCGATGCCAGACGCAGTTCCTTACGGTCGCAAAACTCAGAGAGATTCGCCCGTTTCTGATGTCCACATCGTCTGGATGACGTCCGGTCTTGGCTGCGACGGCGACTCGGTTTCGATCACCGCCGCAACGCAGCCGAGCATCGAAGACGTGATACTGGGCGCAATTCCCGGGCTTCCCAAAGTCCATTTGCACAACCCTGTCCTCGCCTACGAAAACGGTGGCGAATTCTTGAAGTTTTGGTATGAGGCTGCTGCGGGCAGACTGGATCCCTTCGTGTTGGTCGTTGAGGGATCGATCCCCAACGAAAAGATTAAGAAAGAGGGATATTGGGCTGCTCTCGGAACCGACTCCAAAACGGGACAACCTATTCCCACGAATGACTGGATCGATCGCCTAGCTCCCAAGGCGCTAGCCGTAGTCGCATGCGGCACCTGCGCCACGTTTGGTGGAATTCACGCCATGGCCGGCAATCCAACGGGTGCCATGGGTCTGGCGGACTATCTTGGCTGGGGCTGGAAGTCGGTCGCGGGCCTGCCCGTGGTCAACGTTCCCGGATGTCCGGTTCAACCGGATAATTTTATGGAAACCCTCCTTTACCTCCTCTATCAAGTCGCTGGATTGGCTCCGATGATTCCATTGGATGACCAATTGCGCCCGAAGTGGCTTTTCGGGAAGACAGTCCACGAGGGTTGCGATCGGGCCGGCTATTACGAGCAAGGAGATTTTGCCAAGGAATACGGTTCCCCCAAGTGCATCGTCAAACTGGGTTGCTGGGGACCTGTCGTCAATTGCAATGTGCCCAAACGAGGCTGGATGGCTGGAATTGGCGGCTGCCCTAACGTAGGGGGAATCTGCATCGGTTGCACGATGCCGGGCTTCCCGGACAAGTTCATGCCCTTCATGGATGAGCCGCCGGGCGCAAGAATTTCGTCCACTGCGATCGGCCTTTACGGGGGAGCGATAAGGTCCTTGCGCTCAATGACCAACACGACGCTAAACAAGGAACCGAAGTGGCGCCATACGGGGACGAAACTAACCACAGGTTATCAACCGAAGTCTTACTGAACGCCAAAAGGAGCCACGGACGATGAGCACAATCACCGGGGTGACGAAAGACACCGCCGCGAAATCGCGAAATCTAGTGGAAATGAACTGGGATCCGATCACAAGGATCGTGGGAAGCCTGGGAATTTTCACCAAGATAGACTTTGAGAATCGTCGCGTTGCGGAGTGCCACAGCACCTCCTCCATTTTCCGCGGCTATAGCATTTTCATGAAGGGCAAGGACCCGCGCGACGCTCATTTTATCACCAGCCGTATTTGCGGCATCTGCGGCGATAACCACGCGACGTGCGCCACCTACGCGCAGAATATGGCTTTTGGAATCCGGCCTCCGGCCATTGCCGAGTGGATCGTGAATCTCGGCGAGGCCGCTGAGTACATGTTCGACCACAACATATTTCAGGACAACCTGGTCGGCGTGGATTTCTGCGAGCAGATGGTGAAGGAAACGAATCCGAGCGTGCTGGCGAAGGCTGAGACCAAGCTGTCACCGCACTCAAATCTTCATGGCTACCGGACGATCGCGGACATCATGCGGGCACTGAATCCGTTCACCGGAGCGTTCTACCGTGAGGCTCTGCAAGTGAGCCGGATGACCCGGGAAATGTTCTGCTTGATGGAAGGCCGGCACGTTCATCCTTCCACTCTCTATCCTGGTGGCGTGGGCACCGTTCCCACGATTCAGCTCTTCACGGATTATCTCGTCCGCCTCATGAAGTACGTGGAATTCATGAAGAAAGTTGTTCCGCTACACGATGACCTGTTCGATTTCTTTTATGAAGCGCTTCCTGGCTACGAAGAGGTTGGGCGGCGGCGAATTCTGCTGGCATGCTGGGGCTCTTTCAACAACCCTGCGGTGTGCGACTACACCTACAAGAACATGAGCAATTGGGGCAAGGGGATGTTTGTCACTCCGGGCGTAGTCGTTGACGGGAAACTCGTGACGAACGACTTGGTGGACATTAACCTCAACATTCGCATACTCCTGGGCAGTTCGTACTACGACGAGTGGAAAAATTCCGAGACATTCGTCAAGGCGGACCCGCTGGGGAATCCGGTTGACCAGAACCACCCCTGGAATCAAACGACGATCCCGCGGCCTCAGAAGCGCGATTTTGGCGGCAAATACACCTGGGTCATGTCGCCGCGCTGGCTCGATAAGCGCACCGGAGACCATTTGGCGCTCGATACCGGCGGCGGGCCGATCGCCCGTTTCTGGGCCACCGCACTGGCGGGTATCGTGGATATCGGCTACGTCAAGTCCACCGGCCACAGCGTCAAAATCTATCTGCCGAAAACCACCTCGCTCCCGGAAGTCGAATTCGAATGGAAGATTCCCAAGTGGAGCAACGCCATCGAGCGCGATCGTGCCCGCACTTACTTCCAGGCGTACGCGGCAGCTGCGGCGCTGCATTTCGTCGAAAAAGCACTCGAGGAATTGCACGCCGGGAGAACGAAGACATGGACGGATTTCAAAGTTCCCGAAAGCGCCATCGGTTGCGGTTTCCACGAGGCTGTCCGCGGCGTCCTCTCCCACCATGTAGTGATCAAGGATCACAAGATCGCCAACTATCACCCGTATCCGCCGACGCCCTGGAACGCAAATCCCAGGGATGTCTATGGAACCCCGGGACCGTACGAAGACGCGGTTCAAAATACGCCGATCTTCGAAGAGAATGGCCCCGACAAATTCAAAGGCATCGACATCATGCGTGCGGTCCGTAGTTTCGATCCCTGCCTGCCGTGCGGCGTGCACATGTATCTCGGCAACGGCAAGGTTCTGGAGACGCACCATTCGCCGATGTTTGGCGTTCAGCCTCAAAACAAGCCTTGAAGCACGCGCGTCGTCTGAACCCTCTATGGCGAGGGGCGCGCGGAATTTGTACTGTGTCTCCATCCGGCGACGCAAGGAGAGGTCTCCATGCCCGCATCGAATGAAATACAGAACCAGTTGAAATCGCTTGAGGCGCTGATTCTTCAAATTGACAACTCAAACAATCCCGCGCTGACGACGTCGGCGAAAAACCTCGTGCAGTTACTGATGGAATTTCATGGCGCGGGCCTCGAGCGAATACTTGAGATCGTCCACGATAGCGGTTCATCGGGAGCGTCCATCATCGCAGCCCTGGGGCGCGACAACTTAGTCCGAAGTCTGCTCCTTCTTTATGGTTTCCATCCGGATAGCCTTGAAGAACGCGTCATGCAGGCCCTTGAAAAAACGCGCCCGTATCTGAATTCTCACGGCGGGAATGTGGATCTTGTAGGGGTGGACGAATCCGGGACGGTGACGCTGCGTCTCGAGGGCAATTGTCACGGCTGTCCTTCGTCGTCGGCCACTCTCAAACTAGCCGTCGAGGAAGCCATCTACGAGGCGGCGCCGGATGTCACGGGGATCATCGTCGAAGGCTCGATTCAGGAAGCAGCGCCATCCGCCGCATTTGTGCCTCTTTCACAGCTTGGCGGCAACGGTCACCGGAGCGAGATATGAGCTCGCCATCGTCACCCACCGCGCAAAAGGATGGCGCGTTTGCGGCGCTGCGCCAGTTTGTCCGGAAGCGCCCGGCGGTGGAATGCTGCGAGATGTGCAGTTCGGAGCTGCCTTCCGAACATCAACACCTGATCGATCCTGCCGCTCGGAAATTAGTGTGCGCCTGCGACGCCTGCGCCGTCCTCTTCAGCAGTCAGAGCTCAGCGAAGTACAAGCGCGTGCCACGGCGCATTCGATTTCTTCCGCAATTCCGGATGACGGACGCGCAATGGGATGGTTTGATGATCCCCATTGAGATGTCTTTCTTCTTCAAGGGAGGCGCTTCGGGCAAGGTGGCCGCATTTTATCCGGGTCCCGCAGGCGCCACGGAGTCCCTGCTCTCGCTCGAGGCGTGGCGCGATATCGAACGAGAGAACCCGGCCCTGCTAGAAATGGAACCGGACGTAGAGGCTCTTTTGGCAAACCGCGTCGGCGCGGCGCGGGGCGTCACCGCGCAGTACTACGTAGTCCCCATCGACGAATGTTACAAGCTTGTTGGTCTAATCCGGCTCCACTGGCACGGCCTTTCCGGCGGGACCGAGGTCTGGCGCGAGGTGGCGACGTTTTTCTCCAGCCTGAAGGCCAGAGCGGAAACAGGCAGCGGAGACTCTCATGCCTGAATTGAATTTCCAGGTTGAAGAGGCGCAGGCTGTGCTGCATGGCGCGTCACCTTTGCTCTCATTCAAGCTTCGCGTAACGAATACAGGCCCCGAAGAAGCGATCCACACGGTCGTCCTCCGCGCGCAAATCCAAATCGAGGTGACGCGCCGCCACTATAGCCGCGAAGAGCAGTCTAGGCTTCTCGACCTGTTCGGAGAGCCGGATCGTTGGGGCCAGACGCTGCGCAATCTTCTATGGACGCACGCGATCGTCATAGTTCCGGCGTTCGCGAAAGAGACGGTGGTTGATTTACAGGTGCCATGCACGTTCGATTTCAACGTTGCGGCCACAAAATACTTCCACGGTTTGGCCGATGGGGACTTGCCGCTTAATTTCCTTTTCAGTGGCACCGTCTTTTATCGGGACCAGAAAGATCAGCTTCAGGTGGCGCCAATCTCCTGGGAGAAAGAGGCGAAATTCAAGCTGCCGCTGAGGGCCTGGAAGGATCTGATCGATCATTACTATCCCAATAGCGCGTGGCTTTATTTGCGGCGAGATGTGTTTGACCGCCTGTACCAATACAAAGTGCGCCACGGAATTCCCACCTGGGAACAGGTGATCGATCGCGTGCTGGCGGGGACCGAAGAGACGGTGCAGCTGTGAACGCGAAGCTTGTGGAAGATATCGCGAATGCCGTCCTTTATGAAGGCTACATGCTGTATCCCTATCGGCCGTCATCGGTAAAGAATCGCCAGCGATGGAATTTCGGCGTCGTGTACCCCAAGACTTATAGCGAATTGCAGAAAGGGGCCGATGCCTGGTTCATGCAGACGGAATGCCTGGCAACGGCAAGCGCACCCGCGGACCTGAACATCAAGGTGCGCTTCCTGCAGGCCGTCGCGCGAACGATTGGTGAACTCAAGACACCGCTGAATGCGCGTCCGGTCGGCGCTGAGAACGGCCGAGAGCCGGACTTCACAGTCGTCGAATCGTTGCAAGTAGGAGAACATATTCTTCAAACCTGGCAGGAAGCGATCGAGCGCGAAATCGATGTCCCTTCCTTCGGCGTGACTGGCAGTGAGTCCTCGCACCGCTCGTCGATGTTTACATTTTCCGGTGGGAGGGAGATGGAACCAGTACTCGGTGGCGACGGACGTATCGTTGGAGTCATTGTCCGTACAAAAGAACCCATCCAGATGGGAGTGGAGGTCGCCGCTAAGCGCGTCAGCGATGGGCTGTTCAAAATCACGGTGCGCATCTTGAATGTCACCGCGCCCGCAAACCCTGATTCCGAGAGCCGTAGTGAGGCGCTCATGCACTCGCTGCTTTCCGCGCACACCATACTTAGTATCCAGGGCGGCGAATTTGTTTCGTACATCGATCCCCCGGTTTCGCTGAAAGAAATTGTCGCCGGATGCAATAACGTCGGGACGTGGCCCGTTCTGGCCGGCGAAGAAGGGCAGCGCGTTTGCATGCTTTCGTCACCGATCATTCTTTACGACTATCCGCAGATCGCCCCAGAAAGCCCGGGTGATTTGTTCGACGGGACCGAAATCGACGAAATTCTTGCGCTGCGTATTCTGACCCTGACGGAAGACGAAAAACATGAAATGCGACACTCCGATGAACACTCACGCCAGATTCTCGAGCGAACGGAGGCGATGCCGGTAGAACATTTCATGAAACTCCACGGAGTGCTGCGAGGGCTGCGTCCCGCGGGCGAGGAAAAGCAATGAACGAATGGGAATGGCAGGCCCTCGAAGATAAGGCGCCTGCGGGCAGTCTAAGCATTGCTGGTGTCGAAGTGAAACCGGGACACCGTGTGCGCTTGCACCCGGGCAAACGTGGCGACGTGATGGACATCGCTCTCGCCGGAAAGACGGCGATGATCGAGTCCATTGAGCAGGACTACGAAGGCAAATTTCATGTGTGCGTCGTCGCCGATGACGATCCCGGCAGGGACATCGGCATGATGCGTCAGCCAGGACATCGCTTTTTTTTTGACCCCGAGGAAATCGAGCCTCTTCCGGCGGACGAAACGGAACAAGAGGCAAAAGCGCAAACGCCGACGATCCTAATCGCCGGCATCGGAAATATTTTTCTCGGCGACGACGCTTTTGGCGTCGAAGTGGTGCAGCGGCTGTGCGGCGGCAATCTGCCCGGGCATGTGAAGGCCATAGACTTCGGGATACGGGGCTTCGATTTGGCGTACGCGCTACTCGATGGCTCCGACGTGACGATTCTGGTGGATGCGTGTCCGCGCGGCGGAAGGCCTGGAAGCCTCTACGTGATAGAGCCCGATTTGAATGCGCTTGATAGACCCGAGGTGGACAATGCCTCGGTCGATGCGCACAGCATGAATCCCGTCAGCGTAATTCGCATGGCGAAGTCAATGGGCGGAGAACTGAAGCGGATTTTGTTGGTCGGCTGCGAGCCGGAGACATTGGGACCCGAGGAAGGGCTGATGGGTCTTAGCGAGCCTGTGGCTGCCGCGGTGGAGGAAGCGACAAGAATAATAGAGTCTCTGGTTGGGAAAATTCGGAACGGTGAATGGCCCGGAAGAGAACCCGAAATTAACGGACAAGCTGAAGCTCGCCAATGACGTGAAAGCTCGAAAACAACAAGGATGAAGCCGATGTCTGCTGCCGACGAAATCGAGATTCCCACTGGAGCGTGCCATATGTGCCTAGCTATACCAGGAAAGGTCATCGAGGTTGCGGCCGACGATCCGACCTCAGCGCTCGTGGACGTAGTTGGCATGCGTCGCAGGGTTAACCTGGGGCTTCTCGAAGACGACAGGCCGGTTCCGGGCGATTGGGTCTTGATTCACGTCGGATTCGCAATGAGCAAAATCAGCGAAGCGGATGCTTTGGATCAGATGCGAACGCTTGAAATTCTCGGCGAGTGCGAAGCCGCGGTGCAAGAGGTGCGCGGCCTCGGATTGGAAGAAATCGAGGAGAAGCAGGCGCCGTAGGCCGTTGTTCGAGGCTCGAAAATGAAATACGTGGACGAATTTCGCGATCCTGAGTTGATCACCAAGGCTGCCGAAGAGGTTCGCCGTTTGGCTGATCCCAATCGGCACTACCGGTTGATGGAAGTGTGCGGCGGCCACACGCACGCGATCTATCGTTTTGGACTGAAGGATGTTCTTCCCGCGAATATCGAGTTGATTCACGGTCCCGGCTGCCCCGTTTGCGTTCTACCAATGGGCCGCATCGACGACGCCTTGTCGATCGCGACGGATTCGAATGTGATTTTCGCCGCTTTTGGCGACATGATGAGGGTCCCGGGAACCCACGGCAGCCCGCTCGAGCACAAGGCGCGCGGAATGGACGTGCGGATCGTCTATTCGCCGACCGATGCCATCAAGCTCGCGAAAATGAACCCGCAGAAGCATGTGATGTTTTTTGCGATAGGTTTTGAGACGACCGCCCCCTCGACCGCGTTGACGTTGCAGCGAGCGAAGGCCGAAGGCCTCCATAATTTTTCAGTTTTTTGCAATCACGTCACGATTATTCCCGCGATTCGCGCCATTCTGGATTCTCCGGACATGCGCCTCGACGGCTTTATCGGCCCCGGGCACGTTTCCACCGTGATTGGCTGCAGGCCTTATGAGTGGATTGCCAGGAACGAACGGAAACCGATCGTCGTATGTGGTTTTGAACCGCTCGATCTTCTGCAATCAATCGTGATGCTGCTCACGCAGCTTAAGAAGGGCGAAGCCGAGGTCGAAAATCAGTACAAGCGCGTTGTTCCGTGGGAAGGCAACCGCGCCGCGTTGAGAGCCATGGCGGAGATTTTCGAACTCCGCCCATATTTCGAATGGCGGGGTCTGGGTTTCATCTCTCAATCGGCGCTCCGCATCCGCGAACCGTATGCCGAGTGGGACGCCGAGCAGCGATTCAACGTTCCGGGAATTCGCGTGACCGATCCCAAGGCTGCACAGTGTGGAGAAGTCCTGAAAGGCGTTTTGAAACCCGCGCAATGCAAGTTGTTCGGCAGGGAATGCACGCCGGAAAATCCGGTGGGTGCGTTGATGGTGTCGTCGGAAGGATCATGCGCCGCTTACTACAATTACGAACATCGGAAAGCCGCCCTGGTGACGAGCCTCAGCTAGTCGGCATGAGTGGCGAGCCTCGCACCGCGAGTGCCGCCGCCAAGGTCCGGTTTCGCGAGGCTCAAATCGAAATGGCGCATGGCGCCGGCGGGAAGGCCAGTCGCCGTCTCGTGGAGGGCCTTTTTGCTCCACTCCTTTTCGGTGCATCTCCTGAACCGCTCGGTGACGCCGCCAGTCTAAGGATCGGCGGCGCGCGGATGGCAATAACCACGGATAGCTTTGTCGTGAAGCCGCTTGTGTTTCCCGGCGGCTCCATCGGTGAGCTGGCGATCAATGGAACCGTCAATGATTTGGCGGTTTCAGGCGCGCGTCCCGAAGCGATGGTTGTCACCTTTATTCTCGAAGCTGGATTGCGCACCGATGTACTGCAAGCTGAAATTCGGGCCATGGGCAACGCCGCGCGAGCAGCGGGAGTGAGAATAGTCGGCGGAGACACGAAGGTGGTGGAACATGGCAAGGCCGATAGCATGTACATCACCACGACGGGCCTCGGCGCACCGCTGCCCGAGGTTGAGATCGATCCGCGCTCGGTGCGTCCCGGCGATAAGGTTTTGCTTTCCGGGCCGATCGGAGACCACGGAATCACGATCTTACTCGCTCGTGGGGAACTCGACATGGAAGGCGATCTCCGGTCCGACACGCGGTCGGTGTTTCCGCTGGTTAATGCTGTAGTGCAGGCCGCGGGAACTGGCGTTCGTTGGATGCGTGATCCTACTCGCGGTGGGGTAGCAACGTCTCTCAACGAGCTTGCGAGAGACTGCGGGCTGGGAGTTGTTCTCTTCGAGGACAACATTCCTGTGCATGATGCCGTGCGAGGTGCATGTGAACTATTGGGACTGGATCCGCTTCACATTGCGAACGAAGGGCAGTTTCTCGCCGTGGTCGCACCTGAGCTAGCTGAAGCGGCACTAGAAACTCTGCAAAAGGTTCCGGGCGGCGACGAAGCGCGCATCATTGGCGAAATACGCGAGCAGCCTGCGTGCTCGGTCCTGGTAACGACTCTTTATGGCGGCAGCCGAATCGTGGATATGCTCGTCGGCGATCCTCTGCCGCGCATCTGCTGAGTGGAACTAAAGAAGCCAGCCGTAAGAAGGAAAAATGGCCACTGAGTGCCAGCTCGCCGCGCAAATTGAACAGCGCCTTCTGGCGCGAAACCAGATCTTGGAGTCTTTCTTCGCGCGAGAAGTTCATCGGCTGGCAGAGGCTTGCCGCGAGATGTCCGCCCGGTTTCTTCGCGGCGGCCGCTTGCTTACGTTTGGTCAGGGTGCATACGCGACGGACGCACAACACGTCTCGGTCGAGTTTGTACACCCGGTGATCGTGGGAAAGCGCGCACTCCCGGCGCTCGATCTTTCCATTCTCTTTCGGCCGTGGCTCGAGGCAATCGTCCGCCCGGATGACATCGTAATGGGATTCGGGCCGCCCGAAGGCGATCCCGAGGTCTGGGCCGCTCTCGACGTCGCGCGTTCGCGCGATGCAATGACGTTCGCGTTTCCAGGTCTCGAGGGCTCCTATATGATTCCTCCGGCCAACGCCGATCCGTTCATCCAACAGGAATTGACTGAGGTCCTCTACCACACCCTGTGGGAGACGGTGCACGTCTTCTTCGAACGCCGTGAGCTGGGACACGACGTGGGCCACGCCGGATTTCTCTACCCGTTTCTGGGACGCGAGAAGCAGCCTACCGGCGATGTGACCGCCGAGGTAGCCAACTCGATCTTGATGAAGGTTGCAGACGACGCAAAGCTGCGCGCGCAAGTGGCCCGCGAAGAAGCGGAAGGGATTGGCGATGCCGCTTCAGCGATCTCGGACCGCATTCGTCGCGGCGGAAAGTTGATTATTTTTGGCAACGGCGGGTCGGCGACCGACGCCAACGATTGGGCAATCGACTGCGTTGCACCGCCCAATAGCTGGAAGCCAATCCCGGCCGTTTCGCTCGCGCTCGAGCCGGCCAACATTACTGCAATCGCCAATGATGTCGGCACCGAAGTCATTTTTCTCCGGCAGATGATCGCGCAGGCCCAACCGGACGACGTCGCCATCGCAATTTCCACCAGCGGCGGATCCCGCAACATCATCATGGCGCTCGAGGAGGCCCGGAAACGCAATCTTTTGACTGTCGCTCTACTCGGCTATGACGGCGGAGAAATTAAGCGGCGAGGATTAGCTGATTGCCCGCTGATCGTTCGCTCCGATTACATCCCACGCATTCAGGAAATTCAGGCGTCGGTTTATCACGTGATCCGCGAGTCCCTGGAGGTTTTAGGCCGTGGCGATGCTTGAACTCTACGGAACGAAGAGCTGCCCGTACACGCAGGAACTGCGGGAGTGGCTTGAATGGAAGGGAACTGAGTTCGTCGAATTCGACGTGGAGGCCGATCTCGCGGCTCGCGATCGGATGCGTTCTCTTGCGAATGGACAGCGCACGGTTCCTATGCTTGTGGATGGTGGCAAAGTGGTTCAGATCGGCTGGCAGGGTCGCGGCTGCGTAGTGGGCAAGGAGTAATACGCAATGTCGAGCGCGTGTTCGATCAGAGTTCGCGGCGTCGTTCAAGGCGTGGGGTTTCGCCCGTTTGTGTTTCGGCTTGCTCGCGCGAATACGCTGGCGGGGTGGGTACTCAACGGAGAGGAGGGTGTTGAGATTTTTCTCGAAGGCGCGGATCAGGGCCTGAAGGCATTCGTTCAAGCGCTGCGGACCGAACCGCCATCCGCTGCGCAGATCACAAATATTGACGTCACGGCTTCCACACCGCTTGGGTGCAACGATTTTACGATTCGAGAGAGTAAGCGGAACGAGCGACCATCCGTTCGGATTTCGCCGGATCTGCCCGTATGCGAGGATTGCCTTCGCGAGCTATTCGATCCCGATAACAAACGATATTTCTATCCTTACATCAACTGTACGAACTGCGGCCCCCGCTATACCGTGATTCTTGGATTGCCTTACGACCGCTCGAATACCACGATGAAGTCCTGGCCGCTCGACGAATATTGCGCGGCTGAATACAGCGATCCCGGCAACCGGCGCTTCCACGCGCAACCCGTGGCCTGCCCGAAGTGTGGACCGGATTACCATCTGGAAGCCGGCGACAAAGTGGTTCGCGGTAATGAACGAAGCGTCCGAAGTGTCGTTGAGATGCTGCGCGCCGGCAAAATCCTGGCCGTCAAGGGGCTAGGTGGCTACCACCTTGCATGCAATGCCAGGAACGGGGACGCTGTGCAGGCTCTGAGAAATCGAAAGTATCGCAAGGAGAAACCATTCGCACTGATGGCGAAAAATCTCGCGGTTGCGCGCGAGCTCGTCTGCGTTTCTGCGGAAACAGAAGCGCTTCTGACGTCGGCGGGCCGGCCCATCGTGATCGCGCCCGCAAAGATGAAACTGCTCGGCGTGGCGCCCGACAACCACGAACTTGGAGTGATGTTGCCTTACACGCCGCTTCATCATCTGCTCTTCGCGGCGGGAGCGCCTGACACCCTGGTGATGACCAGCGCGAATCGTTCGAGCGAGCCGATTGCGTTTGACGACGTCGAGGCACGGCACCGGCTTTCCGGCATCGCCGACGCCTTTCTGATCGGCGAGCGCCCGATCGCGCGGCGAGTGGATGATTCGATCGCTCGCGCCGGAGTCTTCGGACCTACTGTTCTGCGCAGAGCGCGCGGGTACGCTCCGAGTGCGGTAGCTGTCTTCCCATCCAAACGGCCGATACTTGCCGTCGGCGCCGATCTGAAGAACACGATTACGCTAGTCGTTCACGGACAAGCATTCGTAAGCCAACACATCGGAGATCTGGAACACTTCCAGTCGTTTCAGGCGTTCCGGCAAACGATCGAAGATTTGGTATCAATGTACGAAGTTCGCTGGGACGAAATGCTCGTGGTCCATGATTGCCATCCGCAATCCGCAAGCGCGGCGCTCGCGGCGACGCTCCTGTCTCCCGAGACGCGAAGCGTGCAACACCACCGCGCACATTTGGCGTCCGTGCTGGCGGAGCGGAGCGAATGGAAGAAACGCGTCGTGGGCGTTAGTTTTGACGGCACGGGCTACGGCGACGACGGCACGATCTGGGGCGGTGAAGTGTTCGTCGGTAGCCTCAGCGGAGGCTTTGAGCGAGTGGCTCATCTTCGCCGCGCGCTGCTGGCAGGCGGCGACGCTGCGGCCCATCATCCAGTTCAAGCGGCAGCTGGCTTCCTGGCACAGCTCGATGGCCTGCCGGACGTAACCTCCGCACCCTTCGCGTTCCCGTCGCGTTACCAGAGCGCAATGGAATTGGTCCGCAGGGGAGTAAGAACCTTTACGACGAGCTCGATGGGACGCCTGTTTGACGCCGCCGCGGCATTGCTCGGATTTACCCGCGAAACGAGTTTTGAAGGGCAGGCCGCGATGTGGCTTGAACAGTTGGCGCGTAGCAGTCGGTACGCGGAGCCGTACCCATTTCCGTTTACAGGCGGTGAACTGGACTTCCGTCCTTTACTGACGAATCTCGCGCACGATCGCCTCCGGGGACGCCATCCGAGCGAGTGCGCACGGGCCTTTCAACGAGGAATTGCGCAAGGCCTTCTTACCGCTGTTACCGCGCTCTGTCGCGCAAACAAGATCGATACGATCGTTCTTTCGGGAGGCGTTTTCCAGAACGAACTTCTCCTCGAGGATATCAAGACCGTGGTCGATTCCACGCCCTTTCAGGTCTGGACGAATCATGCGGTTCCTGCAAACGACGGAGGCGTCAGTCTGGGACAGGCAGCCCTTGCGTCGTTCGGCCGATTCGATTCAGTGGCGGCGGTCAGCTCAACGGAGACGATTTCTTTATAACTCACAGCCATGCACGAACTTTCCATAGCGATGAGTATCGTGGATCTAGCGCAGGAAGAAGCGGACCGCAGAGGCGGTGTGCAAATCAAGGCCGTACATCTTCGCCTGGGCCTCCTCTCCGGCGTCGTGAAAGACGCGTTGCTCTCCTCCTATGAAATGGCCTGCGAAGGCACCCCACTCGCAGGATCCCAGCTCGTTGTCGAAGAAGTTCCCGTACTGGTTTTTTGCTCGCATTGCGATGCGCGGCGGCCGGTCCATTCAACGCGACTGTTCTGCTGCTCCGAGTGCGGTACGCCGACAGGCGACGTCGTGCAGGGCAAAGAGCTGCTGGTTGTTGGTTTGGAGGTGGAAGAGTGAGCACACAGACTCGAATAATCGAAGTAAGACAAAACGTCTTGAAGCAGAACGACATCTTGGCTCGCGCGCTCCGGCAGCGATTTCATGAAGCGGGAGTATTTGTCGTGAGCATGGTGTCGAGTCCGGGCGCGGGGAAAACCGCGCTTCTTGAAAGGACGCTGACTTTGCTTAGGCAACAATTTCGCGTGGCCGCCCTGGTCGGCGATCTCGCCACGGAAAATGATGCGGCGCGCCTCGCGCGCAGTCAAGCTCCCGTGAAGCAGATTCTGACGGGAACCGTCTGCCATCTTGAAGCTGCGATGGTCCAGAACGCGCTGGAAGGATGGAAGCTCGACGACCTCGACTTTCTGTTCATCGAGAATGTGGGCAACCTGGTATGTCCATCCTCTTACGATCTCGGCGAGGATCTTCGGCTCGTTCTAATGTCGGTGACCGAGGGTGAAGACAAGCCGCTCAAGTACCCCACGATTTTTAATAGCGCCGACGCAGCGGTGATCACAAAGATTGATTTGGCGTCGGCAGTCGACTTCGACGCAACCGCAGCGAAGCGCAGTATTCAGGCGGTCCGGCCCGGGATGACGATACTCGAAGTGTCGGCAAAATCCGGCGACGGCACGGAAGCGTTACTCGATTTCCTGCAGTCACGTCGCACCGATGCTAGCGCCATGGAGGCTTCTCGAGACGCCAGCGCTTTTGCGGCGCCCCATTAGAGGGCTAGCGAGGCGTAACGACCGCACGACACTAGAATGATCGGCCTAATCTCCATCATCGCGCTCGGTTTCTTCTTAGGGATGCGGCACGCCACGGATCCCGATCACGTCATTGCCGTTACCACCATCGTCGCACGATACCGAAAGATCAGCCACGCTGCGGTCATCGGCGCTTTTTGGGGTGTGGGTCACACGCTCACGATTCTTTTGGTCGGAAGCGGAATTATTCTGTTCGGCTGGGTGATTCCGAAGCGTGTTGGCCTCTCGATGGAGTTTTCGGTGGCTCTGATGCTGATTCTCCTGGGCGTCTTTAACCTGACGGGCCTGCTGCAATGGATGAACGACACGTTTTCTACCGGTGGCGCAGAGTCTGGCATAGGTGATCCTCATGCTCATAGCCCCGGCGACCACGATCACGTTCATTCCCACCAACATGACCCCGAGGTTGTGCCGCACGGCTCAGCACACGTGCCGTTAGGATGGTTTGATCGCCATTTCGGCCGGTTGGGCTTGTATCAAATTGTGCGGCCTCTTATTGTGGGACTTGTCCACGGCCTGGCTGGCTCGGCTGCGGTCGCGCTCTTGGTCTTAACCACAATTCAGAACCCGAAATGGGCGATCGTGTACCTGCTTGTGTTCGGGATTGGGACGATTGCGGGAATGATGTTCATTACCGGAGCGATGGTGCTGCCCTTTGCCTACGCAGGCAAGCGATTCTCGCGCCTCAATCAAGGATTGCGAGTTGCATCGGGCCTGATCAGCGTGGCTTTCGGGCTCTTCCTGGTTTACGAGATTGGCTTTGTGAACGGGCTGTTCACCAATTATCCGCACTGGATACCCCGCTAATTCAATAAACGCCGGGGATTACCAATCACACGCCGACGACGAATCCCGCCCGATCGGTTCCGCACCACCGGGAAGACAACAACTCTGTTCGATTCTTAGCAATGGCAGCTTGGCTGACCCATCCGAGTATCCTCGCACTAACGACTGTAGGGGCGTAGCTCAGGGGTAGAGCAGCGGCCTTTTAATCCATTTTGCACTTTCCGCACCGACGCGTCCTAGCACATCAAGTCAGGCCATTTCAGTCACATGCCAAAACCGTGAGCCGTCACGATGGTGGTGCCATCTCCAATTATCAATGTGGAATAGCTACTCCGTGCCTATGGCGATCTGAATGTTTTTAAGGAAGGCCGGGGTCACCGGCAGAGTGACCTGGCGTTTAGATTCCCGTTCTTCATAGATTACGATCAGGTTGTACGTCCCAGCCGGCAAATCCCGAATGAGATAGAAACCATTTGCGTCGGCCACGGTCGAGCGCGAAAGCTCCTGGAGCAGGACAGTGACTCCGGGAACTGCTATTTCTTGTTGCGAAACCCGATCATCCATTATTACTCGTCCGGAAATGTTGCGGATCGCCCTCACCGTAAACGAAATGTGAGCAGAAACCGAAGCCTCCACCGTTATTCGCTGTGTCTCCAAATCTGAAAAAGCGTAGCCCGGCGGGACCGAATCTGTATCAAGCCCTACGTCGTACTCGCCAGGAGAGAGCCCTTCGACACGGAATGTGCCTTCGGAATCTGTCTGCGCGGTGAAACGTTGTGATCCCTTGGAAATGTTGATTTCTACACTGGCCAATCCAATTTGCGCGTCGCTATGGACAGATCCGATAAGCCGAGCCCGGGATATGGCGACTCCGAAGTTGACCGCCGTGTCTGCGTCAGTTTGGACGCGAGATGCGGTTGTGAAAAAGAATGGTTCCGCCGATTGGTAATCGAGTCCTACGGAATGAGAACCCAAAGAAACGCCTGTGAATAAGTAATGCCCGTTGTGGTCAGTGCGGATTTTCCGGGCGTCGTCCAGGACAACAACTACGTCAGTGAGGACCGGCTCCCCGGGCCGGTACATCCCCGTTGCTCCGTCGTCCGCGAAGACCACGCCGCGGATGGTGCCGGTCCTTCCTGATACTAGGAAATGAGGCACGCTCAGAGCTGGATGGCGGATGGAAATCTCGATCAGAGGGCTGGTCCGCCAGCCTTGAGTCCCGGCTATATTGCTACGCAGCAGAGACAGGGACGCAAAGAATTCATTCTCGTTCTTGAACTTCAATGAATAGGAGAGACTTCCGATTGCGGCCTGATTCGCGCCCTGCACGAGTTCGTTCTTGTTATACAGGAAACTGAAATGAAATTGCTGCCGTGACGGAGTGCGTTTGAACCATGTCAAGTCGGCGCCGGCCTGGAGGCGCACAGGAGTAAGACTAATGTTCACGCCCTGAACAAAACCTTGGTTCTCGAGCCCTGCGGTCTCCCGAAGGAGAACAGCGATCTGCTCTGGCGTGGTAGCGGAGATAGCCAAATTGTCGAGCACCTCCTGAAGGCCGGAAACCCCGGCGGCAGTAAAACCGATCGTGGGTGCCTGCGTTTGACGATCCGCAAAGCCAGATAGGCGAAAACCGGTCCACTGCGTCCCGAGAGTCGCGCGGAACTCATCGGACCGTGGAACTCCGATGTAGTTTCTGGAGTACTGATACACAAAACCACCTTGAAAATGTCTCGAATAGAAGCTGACACCCAGGGGCAGGCCCAGAGCGGAAACTGGGGGGCCCGGGGGAATATACGACTTTGAACTCCCATAGGTGGCCCCCGAAAACAGGGACCAATTCCGAAAGAGCTGGAGTTGAAGGTTCAGGCCCGACACAACGTTCGTCATATTCAGTGACCGCAACCTGTAATGATCGCCGGTAAAACTTAGGTTTGAAGTAAGACGGGACGTGAGCTGACGAGTCCAGTCGACGTCGGAATAAAACCCGTGCAGGCTGTTCAGGCTCAGCGAAGCAAATTGTAGCGGCTCGTACCGCAGGTTTGCCCTTAGTTGGTCGTGCGCACCTTCGAAGTGGAAACGCGCTGCCACGCCTGCGCCGCGGCTAAAGCCGACCTCACCGAGGAGTCCCAGGCTCTTTCTGGGCTCGTAGTTATAAAGGACGGAAGCCACGGTGCCCCGTTGGCCAATATTTTCTGAGGCCGGGCGCCCGGGAAAAAAATAAAAATTGGGCGTCAGAGAGCTGTGGCTGCTGAGTGAAAATCGATAGCCGACGCCGATTACGCCTTCTTTCAGCGACGGTAGAACGAAGTTTTCGAAAGTAGTGATCGAAGCGTAGCCGGTATGAAAAAGGAAGCCGCCCTGGCGGAAATGGAACCCGCGGACAATCGAGCCGTCAACAGTGAGAGGGGAATTATCCATAAACTCGTCCAGCACGGTTAGATCGCGCCGGGGAGTCAGTATCTGGTAGAAAACTGAGTCGAGGCTGAATGTGGTTTGCCCCTCTAACGGATGGAAGATAAACAGGCCGCTCAAATGAAAATGTACTGACTGATTGCCCTCATCGCTCATAAAATCAACGATGTTGTCTGATTGGGACGGGCCCGAGGTGTAGCGCGATTCGTAACTTCCATTTTCGCTGGGGGCCGAAGCTGACACCGGCTGGACGAATCCAGGGGGATAGGATGGAGGCGCTGGAAGCACGGAGACCTCAAAGGTTTTCGTGCTGTCGCGCATAACCGCCACGACGTGCACTACTCCTGGGTTCTTACCGAAGATCGTAAGCGTTTCATCCTGCGCCTTGGCTTCCGCGTAGAAGTCATCGAGAGAAAAGGCTGCAAGCGCCCCGGGAACCGGGATCCGAATCGTCTCGTGGTAGCTGACGGAAATCGACTGGCTTTTCGCGGTAGCTGGATAAGCTACAAGCACCAGGATGAAAGCCCAACGGCTCATGGCACCGCAAAATCCGCCGAATTTGTGATGACCTTATCTTCATATTGAAAGGAAGCGATTACGCGGTAGCTTCCTGTCTTGAGCTCTGCGGGATATTCCGTCTTGAAAAGAAGCTGCTCACCCGGCAGCAGCCGCTGTTCTTCGAAGACGGCTTTGCCCACCAGTGCTCCGGTTTCGTTCAATACCGCCGCTATTCCGCCCGCGATGACCGGTTCCGAACCCGTATTGGTGAGCACCTGTGAGACGCCGAGATTTGCGGTTGTGGACTGCGGGTTGACCGTGATCGGTGAGCCTTCGATCTGAATATTTTCAGAAACGGTGAAGGTAAAGAGGGCTCCGAGGGAAGCAGTCATCGTCACCGAGCTGCTGCCAGACGCTTTGTTCATTCCGCGAAACAGAACGACTGCCGCCCTCAGCGGAGTCTCGGGAGGGACAGTGAGGGTAACCCCGACTGAGGCCGATTGCCCCGGTTTCACCGCTACTTGCCTTTGCGAAAATACGGCCGTTGCGGCGATGCTGCCGGCCGTATCGCCCGCCGGTACGAAGACCCTCGCGCCATCTCGCACGACTACGTCTTCCGCTGCCATCTCAGAAACTACATCCTGCTGCGTCTGATTGAATAGTGTCAGCACCTGCGTATAACTCTGGCCGGATTTGCATCTCACCATTACGATCGCTGGCGCCAGGGAAACAGAACTGTGCGCATCGGATGCCGCCGAAGCCTGCTGTGACGGCTGGAACGTTTGCTGGCCGGAGGACCACGATTTCCCGGCGAAGGGTCGAATGTCGTTTCCCACGAATGACCGAGCTTCCGCCGGCGGTAGAACGTGACCGGCGGACAGCAAACAAAGCGCAATAGCGCATGAAAGCCAGTTTCGTTCTTGGTTCCGGGACGGGTGAATCATTCGCTTCTTGCCTTTCAATTGGGCGTATAGATCACCCCGATTGAATCCAACATCTGCCCATCAGGCATGGACATCGGTACCTCGATTTTCAACACGTGCTCGCTGATGACGCCGTACGACACCTGCCTCGCGATGATTCCGGGCGTCATCGAAAGCCGCACGCCATCCACCCAGAGGGTCCGCAAAGGATTTGTACTTCGCAGGTACGCGCTGACTGTTGCTGTGCCTGCAAGGTGGCCACTAGAAAGGCCGATGCGCAGACCGAATCTGGTAGACACGACGAACGAGTCTGTGTGGCGTTGAATCTCCTCTCGATTCACATCGGCTCGCGTAAAGCACGAGAAGGTGCCGAGATTCAGCAGACCCTCGTCCGACCTGAGGCTATCGACCGGCGAACCGTTGGCTACCGTTAGAAATGTTATCGACGCATTTTCCCAGTCCGGCTGCGCCTGTGAGCGAACTGCGCTCGTGGCCGCGGTATGTGACGGTGGCCGCTGCCCCCACGCAGTACAGGCGCCTAATCCGAACAGTGACCAGAGAAAGGCGATAATTTTCATGCACGACCGGACGACGAAGTCCCTACTTTGGTGCCGGGACTGACGCTGGATAAGGTTAATTTGCTGTAGCGACGAAATTGATCGTGTTCGAGATTACAGCCGCTCCCTCAGTAAACGGGATCGTCAGGAACAACGTGTGTACAACGTCGGCTGCATAAACTCCCGTGACCGTGAGCGAAGTTGCAGCGGCAGGAACGGTGGTCAGAGGAAAGGTATCGATCTTCCAGGAGTTTACCGCATCCGCCGTCTGCATTTCTGCTGTCAGGGCGTAATTCGCGCTCGTGACGTTCGAGACGGTGACAGCGACCTCGAATGGCGTGCTTACCGTGAAGGTGGTGGCGCCTACTGTCTCGGTTACATGTGTCGGTGGAGCTGCGGAAGCCGAGACGCTGCCAAAAGCCAACGTAGCGGCGTTGGTTCCGGAGCTTGTAAGCGTAACGCCGCTCGGGTCTGAAATGAATGTCATGCTGATCGAACCCAAGAGATTCGCGGTGACGGTGAGAGTTCCAGAACCCGTCTGTCCTTGTGCCGAAGCCAAGCCTGGCATCAGAAATAAAACACCGAGTAACGCCGCGAACAAGACAGTTTTATTCTTCATATTAGTTTTCCTTTGCGAAAGTCGCCGGTCGATTCGGCCTTAATCTCATTTGGCAGCTGGCCGTCGTCGCCGGTTAGAGGGGTATTTGCTGGCCATCGTGTTCCGAAATAGTGCTTCGCGCCAGGCATCCCCACACACTCGTCGCTTTCGTCTATTAGTTGATCGGCTCGCGACAGGGAATCCATTAGCCCCAAACGACCATTATTTCCAATTTGACTCCCATGTGCTCATTGGATGGGACTACCAGAACGGTACATCCAGTCTTTTGTGGAGAATGTCGGCGGTGCCTTGGATGGGTACCCGACCGACGTACCACATTCACACCGAGGGAGATCGAGAACAGGTTTGCGGGCGTAGCCGCCAAGGAGAAATGGGCATCCTCGACGTTCGATTCCTGACGGCGGAGGACGAAAGGCACTTGCGCGAATTCGTGCAAGCGCAGTGGCCGCTCCATCGGACGCAACTCCAACCGGCTATCGACGCTGGTTTGCAGAAGGGAAGCCAACACGGCCTAACTTGGGACATGGTAGACTGCAAATCTCGGATGCTGAACATTTCACGGATGGAGAATGACGAGGCCGTACGGATCGGTCGCACCAGGTGATGTCACTTTTGAAAGCGAGTGACGCCAGGACAGTCACCGGGGAAATGACAGTTTCACTTACCGCATCTGAGTATCCTTAAACTAACCACTGTAGGGGCGTAGCTCAGTGGTAGAGCAGCGGCCTTTTAAGCCGAAGGTCGTGGGTTCGATCCCCACCGCCCCTACCAAAGATTTTTGTTTTCAATTTGCTAGGTCGCTGCCGTCTCGCCAATTGGAACACCGTTGCTGACTGACGTTCCGCTCTGAAGTAGAAGAAGGTCGGCGATTTCAATGAATTGCAGCATTTGCGAAGAAGTCTCACAGGTGCCAACGGGCACCGGAATCCCCACCGCCTTCATTAATACTCTGTGGGATCGGAGACTCGAAAGCGGCCGTCAGCGTGAGCTCGATCTGTCGCCGCAGGGCAGCGCGGCTGCCTCCCAAGCGGATGGTAGCAGTGAAGGAGAGCACATGCCTCGTGAGCAAGCGCTCTAGGCGATTTCAGGCGTCCCCGGTTCAAATCACGCCCCCGCAACCAGCATTTCTTCGCCGCTAGCAAGCTAAGACCTGGCGACTTGCCTTGCACACACGCAAAGCAAGTTTGCGCTTGTGAAAAATAGAGTGTCCTGTTTAGCACAGCTCTGCAGCTGCCTGGTGGGGATACTTGTGTTTCGTAAATGAAGTGTGCGCGGCCAGTCCGAGTAACGCCATCATTGGCTTTTGTGAAGCTCGCCATCTAATCCACGAGAATGCGCCGGAATGCGTCGGTTGTGACGGTGCTAACCATCAATTCGAACGTACTCGGTTGGCTGCTACGAAGAAAGCTGACGGAAGTTCCCGACTACCTTCAGTGACCGGATGCAGAACAGCAGTGAATCGAATGAGAGACGGAACTCGATGTACGAGGCTGAACCAGGAGGTCACACAATGAAGATTTTAGTGACAGGGGGCACGGGCCGCGTTGGCTCGGAAGTTGTAAAGGAGCTACAGAAGCGGAAGGCGGATATTCGCCTTCTGGTACGAAAGAACGACGCCCCTACGCCGACGGGTGTTGAGACCGCCATCGGCGATCTGCTCGATCCGGTCTCGGTCGAGAAGGCGATGAACGGAGTGGATAAGCTTTATCTGCTGAACGCAGTCCTTCCAGATGAACTGACGCAGGGCCTCATCGCTTACGATCTGGCGAAGAAATTGAGGCTACGCCATGTCGTGTATCACTCCGTCTTCCGGGTTGAGCACTTCAAGGATGTTCCACACTTCGCCTCCAAGCTGGCGATAGAAAGCGCCCTGCGCGAGTTCGACATCCCGTTCACGATTATCCGGCCAAACTATTTCATTCAGAACGACGCAACGTTGCAGGATGCGCTTACGAAGTCTGGGATTTATCCCATGCCTCTTGGGCAGGTCGGCATTTCCGCAGTCGACATCCGGGATATTGCGGAGGCCGCCGCGATTGCGCTTACCTCCGATGGACATTTCGGCAAGACCTATAACCTTAACGGTCCCGAAGTGCTGAGCGGTCCCAAGATTGCGTCAATCTGGAGCAGGGTGCTGGGCAAAGAGATTCGCTATGCCGGCGACGACATGGATGCGTTCGAGCAGCAGATGCGCAAAAAGGCTCCGTCCTGGTCCGCCTTCGATATTCGCATGATGTTCCAAGGCTATCTCGAGCGGGGTTTCGTTGCGGAGGACGGAGACCTCGATACGTTGACGAAGTTGCTCGGCCACGCTCCTCGCCGTTATGAAGATTTCGCCAGAGAGACCTTCGTGAAGTGGCAAGCCATCCCGAAGGCGGCGTAAGAGCGAGTGTTTCTGACACGCGCGGGCATCCAGTCAAAGACGGCGGCCCTACGTTGAATCCCGGCCGCCGAGCGACACCCAAATCGGCTGTAATTGCAGTGGCTGTATTTTCTACCGCAAAATTGTTGCCTGCCGCAATCAAAGGAGCGCCACCATGTTCGAGAAAACTCCGGAGTACCCGCCCCTTCCGCCCGACGACACGCAGCGCACCCTCACCATTGCTCAGCCCGATACGGATCAGAGTCTTCCTCACATCGGCGTCGTAGGAGACACCTACACCATCACCGTGACCGGCGACCAGACCAACGGACGCTTTTGCGTCATCGACATGCACGTTCCGCCCGGCGGTGGCCCTGGGCCGCATCGCCACGACTTCGAGGAAACTTTCATCCTGCTTGACGGAGAGGTGGAGGCCACCTTTCGTGGAAAGAAATCCATCGTCAAGGCCGGCGACACTATCAACATCCCCTCGAACGCTCCGCACCAATTCCATAACAGTTCTTCCAGCCCCGCGCGCCTGCTCTGCATCTGTTCCCCCGCAGGTCAGGAAAACTTCTTCATGGAACTCGGCGTAAAAGTCGCAACTAGAACGACACCGCCGCCGAAATTCAGCCCCGACGAGCAGGCCGCCTTCCTGAAGAAGGCCAAGGAAATCACCCCTCGCTACCGCACGGAGCTGCTGAAGGAAGCTTGATCGCTTCGACTCCGGCGTGGCGTCCGTGTGTGGCCCGAAAGATTGGTCGCGTGGATTGAGTCGCGACCCACTCTAGCCACAAGAGCGAGGTATCTATGCAAGACGTGAAGAGCCTTAGCGTTCCAGCTCCGAAAGCAATGCCGACGACAAACAAGAAGGATGCGCAATGATCTCGATTGAACAGGCAAAGCTGGAAGTTGTGGCCGAATTTCCCAAAGGTTATTTTCTTGAAAACTTGGCGATCCGAGCCGACGGCTCCATTTTGGTCTCGGCGATGAATAAGAGCGAACTCTGGTACATACCCGCCCCTGCAAGCTCGTTGCCGGTTAAGCCCGTCCTCGTACATACCTTCGACCTAATGACGCTGAACATCGTTGAGACAGCAGAAGAGGACGTCTTCTACCTCACCGCGTCGAACGTGTATACGACACGTGTTTCACATCTCTATCGTCTTGACTTTCGAGGCTGGGAGCCAGGCGATACGCTCCGGCCTCAGCTTCTGTTGGAGTTCCCTGAGCCGAAGGTCGGCTTGAATGGCAGTTGCTTGGTCGCGCCGAATGTGTTGTTGGCGGCAGGACCAACGTCACTCATATGGAGGGTGGACCTCCCCACGGACGGCACTCCTGCATCCGCGCGCGTCTGGATGGAGCATGACAACATGAAGATGCGGCCGGGTGAGAAGAAACCAGAGCAGCCAGGCGTCAACGGAATCCGGTACGCCGCACGCAGCGGATATCTGTACTACACCTCAACATCACAGCAGCTGATGATGCGCGTTCCCGTAAACCAAGAAACGCTGGAGCCCGCAGGGTTGCCGAAGTTCGTGGCTGGAGGCCGGTACTGGGATGACTTTGTGCTCGACGAAGAGGCTGAAATTGCGTACGTCACGACCCATCGTGAAAACACGATTGATCATGTGCTGATGCGGGCGGACGGTAATCGTGCGGGGTTCACGGTCGCGGCGGGTAATCCTTTCACTGAAACGCTGGTCGGCCCCTCCAGCGGCGTCTGGAGACGCGGCCCGGGCGACTACGGGCGCGTGGCCTACTTCACAACTGACGGCGGCACCGCGCAATCTCCAGACGGTGTTTCGCGAACCGCGAAGTTGCTGCTAGTGACCTTTCCCCGGCTGGGGGTAGAGAGTTCGGGTGTTTAAGGCCAGGTGAGTAATGCGATAAACTCCCGGATCTTCGACGACCTTTTCGCCGGTCGCTGCAACTTTGCTTCGATCTGGGGAAGGCATCTGCCTGTGCAATCGCCGGATTTGACAAAGTGCGGCCTCGCCAGCTCGTTCACCTCCTGTGGCTCAGTTCAAATATAGGAGTTCGTAAATGATCAAGAATCAGGTAACACGGCGTATCGAAGTGCTTGGCTCACAGATGAGTTATGTCGAGGTTGGGGAGGGCCCCGTGGTGCTCTTCCAGCATGGGAATCCGACATCCTCATACCTCTGGCGGAACGTCATCCCGTATGTGGCCCCGCATGCGCGCTGTATCGCCGCCGATCTCATCGGCATGGGGCACTCTGACAAGCCCGAGATCGCATACCGGGTGGAGGATCATGCCCGCTACTTCGAGGCTTTTGTCGAAAAGCTCAACCTGGGAGACGTTGTGCTCGTTTTACACGACTGGGGCTCTGCTCTCGGCCTCGACTGGGCGCGGCGGCATGAAGGCCGGGTCCGTGGGGTGGCGTTGATGGAGTTCATCTGGCCGATACCAACCTGGCTTGACGTCGATCCCAAGGGCGCCGAAGCCTTTCGCGCCTTCAGGTCCGACCAGGGACGCAAGCTCCTCATAGAGGAAAATCGTTTTATCGAACAGGTGCTCCCAGGCGGGGTTATGCGCAAGCTCACGGATGAGGAGATGACTGCGTATCGAGAACCATTTCTCGATCCGGCCTCCCGCGAACCGGTCTATCGCTTCCCCAACGAGCTTCCGATCGCCGGCGCTCCGGTCGATGTCTGGGCCATGGCCGAGGCCTATCAC